>Ga0210410_10000099_pt1 | contig 133045 bp, 109 predicted proteins | sample IncBWC4MmetaG_FD_161058 | JGI IMG/M metagenome (GOLD analysis project Ga0210410, IMG submission 161058) | Forest soil microbial communities from Barre Woods Harvard Forest LTER site, Petersham, Massachusetts, United States - Inc-BW-C-4-M | ecosystem: Environmental > Terrestrial > Soil >...
GGGGCAGTTTTTATTTCGGGTGACGAGCGCGGGGCGGGATTTTCTGTTGCGGGAAGGGACGGACCAGAGGTACGGGGCGAGACATTTGAAGAGGGCGATTGAGCGGCATGTGGTGTACCCGCTGGCGAACCTATTGGCGACGGAACAGGTACATCTGGGCGACCTGGTCTGCATTGACTGGAACAAGAAAGAGGATCGGCTGACTTTCACGCGCGAGGGCGAGAACCTCGCCCTGCCAGCCCGCAGACCAGAACCGATCGTGACGACGCGGACAGCGCAGGCGCGCGGCAAGTCGGTGGAAGCGCCAGCATCGACGCCGGCGCCGGAAGCGACTCCGCGAGTGGCGCGGTAAACAAGCCAGGAACGCAAGAAAGAGTTTCAAAAACAGATTAGAGAACAGTTTTTCTCTCTCGGGTTCAGCCCGGGTGCACAGGCTCCCGGGCTTTTTCTTTTCTGCGGACGCCGGTGTAAAGTAAAGAAGAGCGCGAGAATTTCGTTTTCCTACAATCGACCAGGGATTGACGGCTCGCGTTTACCTAGATACGGAAATATGTCGTGAGTCGAAGCCAGACATTGGGAACACCCGAGAAAATTCTGCCGCAACGATGAAATATCCACGAACCGATTCGCGCAGTTTCCCTGGCCGAACATTGCGGGGGTTTGTCCTTGTCCCTGCTTCCCTCACCATTCTGTGCCTCGGATTCGTTCCGCTGGCGGATGCGCAACGCACCAGTTTGAAGCCTGGCTGGAATATGTTCACGCCGCAGCAGGACGTCGAACTTGGGAAACGGGCGGCAATGGACGCGCAGAGGCAACTGGCACTTTGCAACGCTCCAAGAGTAGACGCTTACCTCACGGCACTGGGAATGAAGCTCGCCGCGAAGCTACCCACGCGGGGAGTGCAGTACCCGTTCGAATTTCATTGCGTGAATGACAAGGCCATCAACGCGTTTGCGTTGCCCGGCGGATATGTGTTTATAAACCGAGGGGCGATCGAAGCGGCCGACAATGAAGCGCAGCTTGCCGCGGTGATGGCGCACGAGGTGTCACACGTGGCGCTGCGCCACGGAACAAATCAAGCGACCAAGGCGGAAGCGGCGCAGGGAATCTTGGGGATTGCCGGCGGGCTGTTCGGGGATACGGTGGGCGGCGCGTTAATGACGCAGCTTGGTGCGTTCGCCGCGGGCGGCGTGCTTCTGCGATATTCGCGCACAGCGGAATCGCAAGCCGACATTATGGGGACGCAAGTTCTGTACGACACGGGCTACGATCCGCGGGCGATGGCGCAATTTTTGAGAAATTAGGAGCGGAGACAAAAGGCAAACTGCCGGCAGAGTTTTTCTCGGATCACCCGAATCCGGAGCACCGCGTCGAGCGAGTGGATGAGGAGATCGAAAAGCTGGGGGGAACACCGTCCAGCATGAAGAGGGATTCGGTGGAGTTTGAAGCCGTGAAGCGTGAGGTGCTGGCGCTGCCCGTGGTGAAGAAAAACGTGCCCCTGGCTCCGGGAAGCACGCCGTCCGCCAGCGGACCGCCGGCCGCGCCTTCGGGGAATTTGATTGCGTACCAGGGAACTTCGTACACGCTGAACTATCCGGACAATTGGAAGAAATACGGCGACGGAAAAGACGTGTCGTTCGCGCCGGACAGAGGAATCGTGCAAGCGAATACAACGCAAGGCGCGCTGGCCTATGGGATGGAGATCAGCGTGACTTCCTATCAGGGGGACGCGAACGCGGCAGACGCTCTGGAGACAGCGACGCAGCAGTTTATCACCGGGTTGCAGAAGACGAATCCCAACCTGCGCGTCACGAGAGAATCGCAGCGCGTGCACTTGAATGGGCAGCCGGGGCTCTCCACCTACTTGAGCAATGATTCGCCGGTGGGCGGGCAGGAAACAGATTGGATCATCACCGTGCTGCGGCCGGAAGGATTGCTGTCTTTCGTTTGCGTTAGTCCGCAGAAGGATTTTTCAAACTACGAAAAGACGTATTCAAAGATTTTGGATAGCGTGCGATTTGCGCAGTAGCCTTAGCTGACGATACGTCCCATAGCTAAAATCCCATCTAGACGTGCACCTGCTCGCGCGGCGAATTTGCGTGGGCCTGCTTGCAAAGTACGGTCGCGCGTTCCAAGGCATCGCTGATATTGGGGCAAATATTTTCGGCGCCGACGTGGCGCTCGAAATCGGCCTGTCGCATCAACTGGGCAGGTTGTTCGCGAGCGCCGCAGAGCAGGAGGGAACGCCCAGACGCCTGGAGCTGGTCGGCGAGATCCTCGATGGCACCGAGCCCCGTGGCATCGATGGCGGTCATGTTTCGCAAGCGCAGGATGATGATGGGCGGGAGCTTCTCCAACTGGTCAAAAATTTCAGCAAACTTGTCCGTGGCGCCGAAGAGAAAGGGGCCGTGGATGCGGAAGACGGTGACATAGTCGGGGATGTCCTTGCCCTGCAAAACGTGCACACGGCTGTCTTCGACATAGTCCTGGGTTACGCGAGTGACAGTAGTGGTGCGCGAGACCTTGCGGATGAACATCAGTGCGGCCAGCACCATGCCCACTTCCACGGCGAAAGTCAGATCGGCAACCACGGTGAGCGTCAGCGTGATCAGCCATACGGCGATATCGGCCGAGGATAATTTCAGAATCTCAGGGATCTCCTCCCAGTCGCCCATGTTGTAGGCCACGATCATGAGAATCGCGGCCAGCGCTGCAAGAGGAATGCTTTTCACCAGCGGCGCGGCGAAGAGCACGATGACCAGGAGCGTCAGCGCGTGAATCATTCCCGCGACGGGGGTCTTGGCGCCGGAGCGGACGTTTGTGGCCGTGCGCGCGATCGCTCCCGTAGCGGGCAGTCCGCCGAAGAGCGGCGAGACAATGTTGGCCACGCCTTGAGCCACTAATTCCACGTTGGGATTGTGCTTGTCATTGCTCATACGGTCGGAGACTACCGCGGACATCAAGGATTCGATTGCGCCGAGCATGGCGACAGTAAAGGCGGGTGAAAGAAGTTGCCGGACAGTGTCGTAATGCAGTTGGGGTACAACCAGAGTGGGCAGGCCGTTTGGGATGCCGCCGAAACGCGTGCCGATGGTTTCGACGGGCAGCCTGAGCAGAACGACCGCAGCAGTCGCGCCGAAGGTGACCAGAATCGCGCCGGGGATGCGTTTTGCGAACTTGAGGCAGAGGATCATCACCGCTATGGAAGCGACGGACAAAACGGTGGCAGGGATCGAAATCGTGCTCCAGGCTTGCGCGAAGGCCTTCATGCGATGGAAAAAATCGCCCGGCACGTGATCCATGCGAAGACCGAAGAAATCCCGAATCTGCGTGCTGGCGATAAGGATGGCGATTCCGTTGGTGAAGCCGACGATCACGGGACGCGGGAAGTACTTTACGGCGGTGCCCATGCCGGTGATGCCGAGCAGAACGAGGAGAACTCCCGCCATCATCGTGCAAGCGAAGAGGCCGTCGATGCCGTGCTTGGCGATGATTCCGGAAATGACTACGACGAAGGCGCCCGTGGGTCCGCCGATTTGCGTTTTTGATCCGCCGAGCGCGGAGATCAGAAAACCGGTAACAATGGCGCAATAAATTCCCGCTTGCGGCGAGACTCCCGAGGCAATGGCGAACGCCATAGCGAGAGGCAGCGCGACGAGCCCCACGGTGATGCCGGCGATTAGATCCGAAAGGAATTTATGCCGGTCGTAGTCACGCAGAAGGATGACCGATTTTGGGAGCCAGGCAGTAATCGCGGGAGTCATTCGAGCCTTAGCCTAGAGAGCAACCTAAAAGATAGTCTAGCAAGAAGAGAGAGAATCAACGGATCGATGTGTGCGCGGGGTAATGGCCAGTTTCCGATTAGCCGAGTAATCCGGGTTAGCCCGCCGTCAGAGATTGGCTTTAAAGACGCTGTGGTAAGATGCAGCGATTATGTCGTATCCGCGTTATTCCGCAGCACATGGTGCCTTGTTCTTCGCTCTCGGTATCGGAGCGGCGTGTTTCTTCCTCTCCCTTTTTATGCTCATTTGGCTGGGATTTGCTACGGGAATTGAGCATCTAGAGATTTCGTTTGCGCCCGTGCCAAAGAAGTCGATGAGTTGGTGGGAGATAGTTAGCCTTCTTGTTAGCCTTGGATTGTCGATTTTTACAGCGGAAATTGTTCTTCGTTCTTTAAAGAAAAACTCATCTAAGAAAACAGGCTAGTCGAAACCCCCGACAGGAGCCAAATCCCGATAAGTGCGATTACTCGACACTGGCTCAGCACTGCCCGGAGATGCGTCTGGAAACATTCAACTTTGGAGTGGGATGAATAGGGTCACAATCAATCTGCGGAGTTGGACTTCACGGAGGGCTTCCAGCGAAGGACTGGCCTGCGTGCGGCGCCGACTTCATCGAGGCGGCGGACGCGGGTGGTGTGCGGCGCGGTTTTCACGAGTTCGGGAGTGGTTGCGGCTTCTTCGGCGATGGACTTCATCGCGTCGATGAAGAGGTCGCACTCTTCCTTGGATTCGGATTCGGTCGGCTCAATCATGAGCGCGCCTGGAACAATGAGCGGGAACGCGGTGGTGTAAGGATGGAAGCCGTAATCGATGAGGCGTTTGGCGATGTCCATGGTGTTCACGCCATTTTTCTTCTGGAGGGCGTCGCTGAAGACGACTTCGTGCATTGAGGGCAGGGAATAAGGAAGATCGAATACGCCCTCGAGATGTTTGCGAATGTAATTCGCGTTGAGGACCGCGTCTTCCGTGGCCTGGCGCACGCCGGGGCCATAGGCAAGGATGTAGGCGAGCGCGCGCACCAGGACGCCAAAGTTTCCAGAGAAAGCTTTTACGCGACCGATGGAGTCCGGGCGCACAGTTTCGAGCGCCAGGCGCCCGCCTTCTTTTTCCACTAAAATTGGCACGGGACGGAACGGCTCGAGAAACTTTTTCATGGCGACTGGGCCGGCGCCCGGACCGCCTCCGCCGTGAGGCGTCGAGAAAGTTTTGTGCAGATTGAGGTGCATCACGTCCACGCCGAAATCGCCGGGACGAGTCACGCCTGCCAGCGCGTTCATGTTCGCGCCATCCATGTAGAGCAGCGCGCCCTTGGCGTGGAGGATTTCCGCAATTCGGGGAATGTTTTGTTCGAAAATTCCGAGCGTGGAGGGATTCGTGATCATCAGCGCGGCGACATCGGATGTGACCTGATCGCGCAGCTTCTCGACGTCGATCTGCCCGTGCGATTCGGACTTGATATTTTCCACTTCGTAGCCGGCAATCACCGCCGTAGCGGGATTCGTGCCATGGGCGGAGTCAGGGATGAGAACCTTTTTGCGGGGAGCCCCCTGTTTCTCGTGGTAGGCGCGAATCAGGAGGAGTCCAGTGAGTTCTCCCTGCGCCCCGGCCGCGGGTTGCAGCGTGATGGCGTCCATGCCGGTGATTTCGAGCAAGCACCGTTCGAGCAGGCGGAGGATCTTAAAGCAGCCCTGCGACAAATCCTGCGGCTGATAAGGATGCTCGGTCGCGATGCCATCGAGCCGCGCGACAAATTCGTTGACGCGCGGATTGTATTTCATGGTGCAGGAGCCGAGGGGATACATGCCGAGGTCGATGGCGTAATTCCAGGTCGAGAGCCGCGTGAAATGCCGCAGCACTTCGATTTCGCTGACTTCGGGGAAGCCTTCGACGCCTTCGCGGCGGTGATTTGCGCCGAGCGCCTTTGCGGGATCGACAGCGGGGACATCCAGCGGGGGCAATTCGAATGCACGCTTGCCGGATGAGGACTTTTCGAAGATCAAGCCTTCGTTTTGGTTCGTGTGGCGGCTCGCTTTTTTGATTCGGTCGGCCATTTTTGCCTCTTGCCTATAGGGGCGCAGCATGCTGCGCCCCTACAAAGCGATTCCTTGCGCTAGAGAGGCTGCTCCAACACGCGCCGCAGCGCGGCTGCAAATCGTTCGATCTCGGAGCGAGTCGTTGTTTCCGTGACGCAGACCAGCGCGTGCTTGGTCAACTCAGGATAGGCGGTGCCGAGGACGTACGGCCCGACAATTTTTTCCCGCATGAGCTGGGCGTTCACCAACTTCACCGAACGCGGCAGCTCGACGGTGAACTCGTTGAAGAACGGAGCCGAGAAAGCGCGGCGCACACCGGGAATTTTCTCGAGCTCAGCGAGAGCAAACCGCGCTTTCGAGAGATTTTGGTGCGCCATTTCGCGGAGGCCCTCTTTGCCAAGGAGCGTGAGGTGCACGGTGACGGCCAGCGCGCAAAGCGCTTGATTGGTGCAAATATTCGAGGTTGCCTTTTCGCGGCGGATGTGTTGCTCGCGAGTGGCGAGCGTCAAGACGAATCCGCTACGGCCTTCGCTGTCGGTGGTTTGCCCCGCGAGACGCCCGGGCATTTGGCGAACGAATTTATCGCGTGAGGCAATCACGCCAGCGAAAGGTCCGCCATAACTTGGCGGGAGACCGAAGCTCTGACCCTCCATCGCGACAATATCCGCTTCAGAGGGCGGACGAATCGCGCCGAGCGACACGCCTTCGGTGATGGCGACAATCAACAAGGCGCCGGGCACGTGCGCGATATCCGCAAGAGCCGGCACCGGTTCGATCGCACCAAAAAAATTAGGCGACTGCACGACAACGGCCGCAACATCGTCTTTCAAGGCCGCGCGAAACACCGTGGCATCGAGCGTGCCATCGGCGGCGTAACCGATTTCTTGTACTTCCAGGCCCGAATTCCTCGCGTAGGTTTTCAGGACGTCGCGATATTCCGGATGCACGGAACGCGCGACGAGAATGCGGCGGCGGCCGGTCAGGCGCTCCGCCATCAGTACGGCTTCCGTTGTCGCCGTCGAGCCGTCATACATCGAAGCGTTTGCAACTTCTTGCCCGGTGAGCTGGCACATCAGCGTCTGAAATTCGAAAATGGCCTGGAGCGTGCCCTGCGAAATTTCGGCCTGATAGGGCGTGTAGGCAGTGAGAAATTCGCCGCGTTGGAGGATGGCGTCGGTGATCACCGAGCGCAAGTGATTGTAAACGCCCGCGCCGAGAAAACTCGTATACCCGACGGAATTTTCCGCCGCGCGCTCCTTGAAATACTGAATTACTTCCGCTTCGGAGTATGGACCGGGAAGTTTGAGGGCTTCGCGAAGCCGGTAGCGTTCCGGGATACTGGAAAAAAGTTCTTCAATCGATTTCGCGCCGATGGCGGCGAGCATTTGCTGCCGCTCGGTGGGGCTCTTCGGGAGGTAGCGCATCAGGCGGAAGTTTCCTTGGCCTTGTCCGCGATGAAGGCTTCGTAGGCGGCCGCGTTCATCAGGCCGCTGATTTCCGTCGGATTCGCCAGCTTGATTTTGATGAGCCAGGCTGCGCCGTGCGGATCGGTATTGATGGTTTCCGGCTTATTCTGCAGGGCGCTGTTGGCCTCCAGGACTTCACCGGCCGCCGGCGCGTAAATTTCGCTGACGGCCTTCACGGATTCCACGGTGCCGAAGGACTTTCCTGTGGCCGTCTTGGCGCCCACCTTGGGAAGTTCGACGAAGACCACGTCGCCGAGTTCGTGCTGCGCGTAGTCTGTGATGCCTATGGTGGCGACGTCGCCCTTGACGTCAATCCATTCATGCTCTTTCGTGTAGCGATACTGAGACGGATATGCCATGGGACCCCTCCTTGTTTCCTGCGTTAGACCGGTTTCGTTCCCTGCGGTGCAGCGGCTTTCTTTGCTCTCTTGTAAAACGGCGTTGGAACCACCTGAGCCTTGCACTTCTGAGCGCGAATTTCCACAAACAGACTCGTGCCTATCGCGGAAAGCGCCGGAGGCACGTAAGCCAGCGCGATGTTCTTGCCGAGCGTCGGTGAAGGCGAACCGCTGGTGACCACTCCGACTGGCTGGCCGGCTTCGTTGCAAACGCGGTACTCGTCGCGCGCGATGCCCCGGTCGACCATCTCGAGGCCTACCAAAGTGCGCGTCAAGCCCGCTGCTTTGGCACGCTCGAGCGCGGCCCGGCCGATGAAATCGCCTTTCTCCATTTTGCAATAACGGTCGAGGCCGGCTTCCCAGACGTTGATTTTGTCGCTGATTTCGTGGCCGTAGAGCGCCATCTTGGCTTCTAGGCGCAGGGTGTTGCGCGCGCCCAGTCCGCAGGGAACGATGCCGAACTCGCGGCCCGCTTCGATGACTTTGGCCCAGACCGCTTCGCTGGTTGCGCGATCGCCCGGCACGTAGATTTCAAAGCCATCTTCTCCGGTGTACCCCGTCCGGGCGATGAGAGTATTTTTCAGCCCGCAGACGGTGCCATGCGTGAACCAGTAGTTCTTGATTCCGGCGAGATTTGCATCGGTGAGCTTTTGAACCACGTCCACGGCGCGCGCCCCTTGAATCGCGAGTTGCGTATAGGCGTCGCTGAGATCTTCGACCACACAGTCGAAAGTTTTCGTATTTGAGCGCACCCAGGAGATGTCTTTTTCGCGAGTTCCGGCATTGATCACCAGCAGGTAATCGTCCGGGCCGAGACGGTGGACGATCACGTCGTCCACAAAGGTGCCTTCGGGATAGAGCATCGCGGAATAATGGGCTTGGCCAAGCGCAAGCAGGGAGGCGTCGTTCATGCTGATGTGCTGCACAGCGGCAAGCGGTCCGGCTGCCTGCGCAGGCAGGCCGGGGACTTTTCTGCTGTGAATGCGAATGTCACCCATGTGGCTGACATCGAACACGCCGACGCTGCTGCGAACAGCTTTGTGTTCCGCGATGAGGCCGCCGCTCGAGGGGTACTCGACGGGCATATCCCAGCCGCCAAAATTGACCATTTTCGCGCCGAGGCGGCGATGCAACGCGTTGAGCGGCGTCTTTCGAAGCTCGGTGATGGCGGGAGACGTGACGGATTCCATTCCAGGCGCTCAGGCAGAAGGTGATACTAGCATGCACGCCGGGACGCGTCAAAAGAACCCGCAAAGCAGCGAAATAGTTCCGCGGTGAATCAAATTCTGAGTGAGGGTAATCGGATCGCGATGGCTCGGTATGCCAGCCTTGCCGCTGCGTCCCGTGGTCAGGTAAAGTTTTTAAGGAGGCTGCCATGCCTATCGGTCCGGTTTTATGCGCCCAGTGCGACAGAATGGAGTCCGATTGCCAGTGCGACAAGTACTGCACGATTTGCAAGGGGCAGCACAACATCCGGCTGTGCGCGGATGGATTGTACTATTGCCCCGATTGCCGGGAAGCCTGCGACGTCGCGGTCGCGAACACCCGTGGGAACTGAAACAAAGCGCATCCGCCTGCAAATCGATCCCGATCCGCGGCTGGCTGCCGCCGCCGGGGGTGCGGCCCGTTACCTTGGCGATGCGGCCGGCCTTGAGAATCCCGGGTTATCCCAGTTAGAGGCCGCCACCGTAGCTGCATGCATCGAGGCGTTTCGGCAGATTCACGCGGCTGAGCGGCATCTGGACGTGACACTCAAGCGTTTTGCCGATCGGATTGAAGTGGCATTGTGCCTCGAGGGCGGTAATGCGGCGAGCGGGAAGGCTCCACAGGGAATCGACAGTGTGCAATTCGAAAAGCAAGGGAATTGCGCGGTCACCCGCCTTACGAAGTATCTCACGCCGAGCGTTCGGCGCACCTAGTCGGACGCGGGAAACTACATTTTCAGCGCGAAGGTGTTCCGCTTGATCAGCGAAGTCATCTGATCATCGTTGAGGGACATTTGCAGGATGGCGCGGTCGCCGGCCGGGGAGATCTGCGCGCGATCAAGCAGCTGGGCGAGATCGGGATTGTCCTGGCTGGCCTGATAACGCTTGTAGAGTAGTCCTGCCTGGAGCAATTGAGAAAGAGTGTTGGCGTCCTCCGTCGAGCCGCAAACCGCCTGGAATTTTCCATCGACGCTGCCGGTGGTATCGATCGTGATGATGAGGTTTTGCATGCGGTTGATGATCTTCGCGGCTTCCGGAAACTGCTCGACTTCGGGCGCCAACTGCCTCATCGCCAGCCGGGTGTACGCGGGATTGAGCACCGCCCACACCACGGCGGTGCCGTTGGCTTCATTGATGAGCGGATAAAACTTGTCGTTACGCAGCAGCCCTTCTTCACCGCCGAAGCGCACTTCGATCATTTTTTCGAGAACGGCGCGGTGGCCAAACGCAGCGGTGTTCGAATCAATAAAAAAGAAAAAGAGATCGTTAGGCCCGCTTCCCGTACCGAAGGCATAAAGCGTGTAGCCGCGCGACTTGAATGTGGGGAGTTTCTGTTGCTTGAAATAGTTTTCGGCAAGATCAGGACTGAAGCTGCCGAGCGCAACTCCGGCGACCTGTTCTCCGGTAGGCACGGCGCTTGATCCCGTGCCTTCGGTCTTGCCGGTGAGACCTTCCGCGACCAAGGCCCAGGCCAGCTCCTCGACTTGGGTATTGGGGTCGATGCCGGCGGAGGCGAGGAATCTTTCAAATTGCCGGAAACGGTCTGGAAGTAACTGTTCCTGCAATTGTGGAAACCATTTCATGGTGCGTGCTTTTTTCAGATCGGCGTAGGCGAATTCGCCGACGTCTTTCGGAAAGAGCGCGATGATGTCCGGGCCGAGACGCCCGGCCCCATTGGCGGACTTGGGGGCGGCAAACGCCAAGGTGAATAGAATGGCAGCAGCCAGCAGCTTTTTGATCGATAACGAATTACCCATGCAAGAACTCCTATTTCCTAGACGCGAAAATTTCAGTGTTGGCCCCCTGTGGCGCGGGCCGCTCCATCCAGTCTACCGCGCAGCGCGTCGAGTTTCTGACGTATTACATGCGCATACGCCTTATCCGTAATCCCGTCCAGGTTGATCTCGACATTGGCCATCGCGCCCTTCGCTCCCGCGGCCGCCATCATTCGCCCTACGTGCAGGTCTGACTTCATGGATGCGGCGGCAATCTTTTCCAGTTGTCCCAGGCGCTCGTAGACCGCGATCGACTGCTCGGCCACTTCGAGAGGCACTTCGGCTGCACCCTTCGTTGTCGCTTGAATGGCCTCTTCGCGCCGCTGCGATTCCTGCGCATCGCCCTGCGGCAATTTGAACGCCGCCATCACCGCATCGTAGGAAGATGCGTCCCGGTCAATGGCCTCGGCCAGGCCATCGGCAGCGCGGCGGAGATCGTCGAGCGCATCCGAAAGTTTGTCGACATGCGCGGTCTGCGATTTCTTTTTGCGAGAGAGGCCCGCGACCATTTGCCCCAGAGAAGCAGCGAGAGCTCCCGCGAACGCCGAAACACTTCCGCCTCCCGGCGTAGCCGTGGGAGCGGCTACCGCATCGAGGAACGGCCTCGCGAGTCCTGCCAGTTTTCCATTGCTTCCGGTGGCATCGAGTGGCGCGCCAGTGAGGGCCGCTTCCAGTTTATTTTCAAACACCTGCGCAGGCGAAAAGTTTTCGAGTTGAAGAAAAAAGTCCGCGGTCATCTCGAGCGCTCTTTTGGGCACAAGGCCGACGATTTCACTGCCTACTGGCATCGCGCCATATCGTTCAGCCTCGCGCTTCACCATTTCGTAGACGCGGTGCATCGGAGTCTGCTCGAAGTCGGTCAGATTGATGGAAACCTGGGCGAGGTTTCTGGCTTTCAGTTCCACGCCCATGGACTTGACGTAACGCAGTCCGCCAGAGGAGAAGCGAATGGCCTTGGCAATCTTGTTGGCGATGGAAATATCGGAAGTGTTGAGATTCACGTTGTAGGCGATAAGAAATTTTCGCGCGCCCACCACCGTCACGCCGGCTGTGGGATGCAGTTTGGGCTCGCCCACGTCCGGTTGACGGTCATGATTGTGTTTCATCTCCGCGCGCAGGCCCTCAAATTGCCCGCGTCTCACATTTTCGAGATTTATGCGATCGGGACGCTGAGCGGCGGCTTCGTAGAAAAAGACCGGGATGCGGTAGCGCTTCCAAAGCTCGTTGCCCACACGCCTGGCCAAAGCGACGCAATCCTCGAGGGTCACGCCTTCGATCGGGATGAAGGGCACAACGTCTGTGGCACCGACGCGGGGATGCGCGCCGGTGTGCTTGGTCATGTCGATGAGTTCCAAGGCCTTGCCGGCGCCCAGAATCGCGGCTTCCCCCACTGCATCGGGATCACCGGCGAGAGTGATGACGCAGCGGTTGTGGTCCGCGTCCATCTCGCGATCGAGGACGTACACTCCGGGCACGGCGCTCATGGTGGCGACCAGCGCGTCGACTTTTGCCGGGTCTCGCCCCTCCGAAAAATTCGGCACACACTCAATCAGTCGTTTCATTCCGTCCGCTGCTCCGAAGCCTCATTGACTATGATAGGTGATTTTCTGGCCGCCAGCTACAAAGCGCCGGGCGGAAATGCCGAGAAAACGACTAAGAGGAAGATTCTGAGTGGATGACTACGCCTCTCTTCAGAGTCTTCCAGCAAGTGTTCACGCCGAAGTAGTAAGGAATCTCCCGGTAGTCGGCTACGTCGAAGATTGCGAGGTCGGCTTGCTTGCCGACTTCGAGTGACCCGATCGTTTTTTCCCGCTGCAGGGCGTACGCGCCGTTGATTGTCGCCGCGGTGATGGCTTCGGCGGGCGTCATGCGAAGCTGTGAACATGCGAGCGACAAAATCATCGGCATGCTCACCGTGGGGCTCGTGCCTGGATTGTAGTCGGTTGCGAGCGCCACGATTGCTCCCGCTTCAATCAATTCCCGCGCGGGAGCGTACCGCTGCAAGCCCAGATGGAAATCACAACCGGGCAGAAGCGTTGCCACTGTTTTCGACTTCGCCAGTGCCCGAATGTCGGCGCGGTTCACGTGTTCGAGATGGTCGCAGCTCACTGCTCCTAGCTTTACAGCGAGTTGCGTCGCGCCAGTCCGTGAAAGCTGCTCCGCGTGAAGTCGCGGCGACATACCCCACTGTCGTCCGGCCTGCAGTATTCGCTTGGAGTGTTCCACGGTGAACGCGCCGCGGTCGCAAAATACATCGCAGAATTCGGCCAGACGGGCTTCTCCAATCTCTGGAATTACAGTTTCCGCGAGTAAATTTATGTAGCGCTCAGTACCGTTGGCCTTGTTTCGGTATTCGGCAGGTACCGTATGTGCCCCTAGGAATGTCGACGCAATCTCAATTCGTTGCAGTGCCTGCAAGCGTTTGTGAAGCTGCAGGATCGTCAGCTCACTTGTTAGGTCGAGCCCGTAACCACTCTTTGCCTCGAGCGTAGTGGTCCCGCACGCAGCAAACTTCTTAAGCGCTGACAGTGCCCGTAATTCGAGGGCCTCCGCCGTCGCCGCGCGCAGCTTTTTCACCGAATTCAAGATTCCGCCGCACTTGCGCGCGATCTCTTCATAGGATGCGCCCGCAATTTTTAGCTCGTATTCTTCCGCGCGGCTGGCGGCATGAATCAAATGCGTATGCGAATCCACGAACCCGGGCAGGATTACCCGTTCCCCCACGTCGAGTAGCTCGGCATCACGCGCCTCCGGCAGGGATTCAACCTGCGCACGCGCGCCCACTTCCGCGATCGTGCCACCGCGCACGAGCAGCGCGCCATCCTCGATAATTCCCAGATTGGAGAGCGCCTTGCCGCGGCGGGGACCGCGGCCTCGCAACGTGAGAAGCTGCGATACGCCAGTAATAAGTAGTGAGGAGGACACTCGATTGGGTTTCGACAGTTCAGAGCATCGGAATCTTGACGCCGGTTTTCTTTGCAAACTCGATCGCTTCGGGGTAACCCGCGTCCACATGGCGCGCCACGCCCATGCCGGGATCGTTAGTCAAGACACGTTCAATGCGCGCGGCCATTTCTTTTGTTCCATCGGCAACGGTCACCTGGCCGGCGTGTTGCGAGTAACCGATGCCGACGCCGCCGCCGTTGTGAATAGAAACCCACGAAGCGCCGCTGGCGGTATTGATCAACGCGTTCAAGAGGGCCCAGTCCGCCACGGCATCTGATCCGTCCAGCATCGATTCCGTCTCGCGAAACGGGGAAGCCACAGAGCCGCAATCCAGGTGATCGCGGCCGATCACGATGGGCGCCTTTAACTCTCCGCGCGCGACCAAATCATTCAACGCTAATCCGAATTTGTCGCGTTCGCCATAGCCGAGCCAGCAGATGCGCGACGGCAGCCCCTGAAACTTCACGCGCTTCTGCGCGAGCTTGATCCAGCGCCCGAGATGCTCATCGTGAGGGAACATCTCGAGGACCAGCTGATCCGTCCGCGCGATGTCCGAAGCTTCGCCCGAAAGCGCCGCCCAGCGGAAAGGGCCTTTGCCTTCGCAGAAGAGCGGCCGAATGTACGCGGGAACAAACCCGGGAAAGTCATAAGCGTTCTTCACGCCCTGTTCGTAGGCAAACGTTCGAATATTGTTTCCGTAGTCGAACGTCACCGCGCCTAGCTTCTGCAGTTCCAGCATTCCTTGAACGTGCAGCGCCACCGCAGCCAGAGAGCGTTTCTTGTACTCCCCACTGTCATTCGCTCGCAGCTCCAGCGCCGCGGTGAGCGGCATACCGTTGGGGACGTATCCCCCGATGGGATCGTGCGCGCTGGTTTGGTCGGTCAGCAAATCGGGTACCACGCCGCGCTTTGCCATCTCGGGAATCACGTCCGCGCAATTACCTACCAGCCCGACGGACGTCGCCTCCCCTTTACGCACCGTGTTTTTCAGGATGCGAAGTGCTTCGTCGAGCGAAGTCACCATCACGTCGCAATACCCGGCCTTCACGCGGCGCTTGATGCGCTCCGGATCAACGTCGATTCCCAGGAACGCCGCGCCGTTCATGGTCGCAGCCAGAGGCTGCGCACCTCCCATGCCACCCATGCCGCCGCTCGCCACCAGCTTTCCCGACAGGCTGCCCCGAAATGCTTCCGCGCGGCCGCGGCAAATGTTTCGAACGTGCCCTGCAAAATTCCCTGTGTGCCGATGTAAATCCAGCTTCCCGCGGTCATCTGGCCATACATCATCAAGCCCGCGCGGTCGAGTTCGTGGAAGCGGTCCCAATTATTCCAGTGGCCCACGAGATTCGAATTGCAGAGGAGCACGCGGGGCGCGTATTCATGCGTGCGAAAAACCGCGACCGGCTTTCCGGATTGCACCAGCAAAGTTTCGTCCGCCTCGAGCACTCTCAATGACTTTACGATAGCGTGAAAACATTCCCAGTTCCGGGCCGCTTTACCGGTTCCACCATAGACAACCAGATCCTCCGGCTTCTCGGCGACCTCCGGATCGAGATTGTTCATCAACATGCGTAGCGCGGCTTCTTGTTGCCAGCCTTTGCAGGAAATCTGTGTTCCCCGCGGCGCGCGGAACGGCCCTTTGGACAAACTGGTGTCGTTCACTGTCCCCGATGTAATTGCACTCATGAAGAATGTCCCTGCCGTTTATGGTATCGCACGGTTCCGCGTTTTGCACGATGGTCTGGCCCGCGGCCTCCGGACGGATTGCACCTTGCGAATCCATGCGGTAAAGTCAAATTTCTCATGGACTACGGCACCCTCCCCGGTCGATTCCTTAACGCGGTCGACCGCACCCTCAATCCGCGCGCCCAGATGGCGCGCCGTGCAAACCTTTGGGACTCCATTTCCTCCGAAGAATTTCTCCGCCGCGTCGCCGGCCTTTCCACCGCATTTGTCGAATTGGGAGTGAAACCCGGGGACAGAGTCTGCCTGTTTGCGACGAATCGTCCGGAGTGGCACACCGCAGACTTCGCGATCAGTGGCGCGGGCGGCGTCACCGTGCCCATTTATTTCAACGAATCTCCGGAGCGCATGACGTATATCTTGAACCATTGCGGCGCGAAGGTGATTTTTGCCGCCGGCGCAGCGCAATTGAAGAAGCTGCTTGCAATTCGCTCGCAAACACCCGAGCTGGACCAGATCATCGTCGCGGACGCTGGCGCTGATGTGCCCGCGGAATGCTTGCGATATGAAACGCTGATCGCTTCCGCCGGCGGTGCGGATGTATCATCCTACCGTATGCGGGCCTCGCAGGTTTTGCCGGGTCAACTTGCGTCCATCATTTACACCTCGGGCACGACCGGTGAGCCGAAAGGCGTGATGCTCACCCATGCGAACTTTTGCTCCAACGTAGTCGACTCCAACGACGGGGTCGAGTTTCGGCCCGGCGAAGACATCTCCCTCTCGTTTCTTCCCCTCGCTCACGTCTATGGCCGCATGCTGGATTACGTCGAAATTTTCAACGGCATCACCATTGCTTACGTCGAGGCCGTGGAAATGGTGGCGCAGGCGCTGCTGGAGCTGCATCCCACGATACTTGCCGCGGTGCCCCGAGTTTTCGAAAAAATCTACGTGAAAGTTATGGAGCAGGGCAGCAAGAACACCGGCCTCAAACGCAAGATTTTTGATTGGGCCATGGAAGTCGCAAAACTATCCTGGGCGTGGCGTTCTGGCGAAGGCAGCGCGAACCCCGCCGTGAGGTTGCAATGGCTGATTGCCGACAAGCTGGTCTATTCGAAGATTCGTCAGGGAACCGGCGGGAAATTGCGAATTGTTTTCTCCGGCGGCGCGCCGCTTTCCAAAGATCTCGCCGAGTTTTTCTGGGCGGTGGGGATTCCCATCTTTCAGGGTTACGGTTTGACGGAAACGTCGCCAGTCCTAACCACAAATTATCCGAAAAACCGCGTGGGCAGCGCGGGACGCCCGATCCGCAATGTTCAACTGAAAATTGCCGAGGACGGCGAGATTCTCGCCAAAGGGCCCTGTGTCATGCAGGGCTATTACAAGAGCCCGGAGGCTACGCGCGAAGTGATTACGGAAGACGGATGGTTCCGCACCGGCGATATAGGCTATCTCGACAAGGACAACTATCTCTTCATCACCGACCGGAAGAAGGATCTGATCAAGACCGCCGCGGGAAAATTTGTCGCTCCGCAACCGATCGAAAATGCGCTCAAGACGAGCCCTTATATCCTGAATGCCATGGTGCTGGGCGACCGCCGGAAGTTTATCGTCGCGCTGCTCGTCCCGAATGTCACGACGGTTTCGGCCAAGGCCGCGGAGCAGGGAATCAAGTTTGCTTCGAACGCTGAACTTTCCGCCCACCCCTGGGTTCACACGCTTATCGAGGGTGAAGTGCAGCGTCTAACCGCAAATCTCGCGCGGTACGAATCGATTAAGCGGTTCGCGCTGCTCCCCGAAGATTTTACCTTTGACAACGGCGCCCTTACTTTTACGCTCAAGCTCAAGCGGCGCGTGGTCGAGAAACAATTTCAAGATGTGATCGAGCGGCTTTATGCCGATGTCGCCGAGCCGCGCCCTATCTTTCAGGATTAAACTCGAGTAGAGGTCAAGCATGTCAGACGAACTGGTTATCGCGGGCCGCGCATTCAAATCCCGCTTGATTGTCGGCACGGGCAAATATCGCAGCTTCCCGGAAATGGCCCGCGCTCATGCCGCTTCCGGCGCGGACATGGTCACGGTGGCCGTCCGGCGCGTGAACCTCACCGACCGGACGAAGGAATCGTTGCTCGATTTCATTGATCGCGAAAAAATCTTTATTCTGCCGAATACCGCTGGTTGCTATACGGCGGACGAAGCCATCCGCACCGCGCGGCTCGCCCGCGAAGTCGGCCTTTCGAACTGGGTAAAACTCGAAGTCATCGGCGATCAGCAAACGCTTTTTCCGGATACCGGGCAGCTTATCGAAGCCACGCGCGTTCTCGTCAGGGAAGGCTTCGTGGTGCTCCCGTACACTAACGATGACCTCATCGCGGCGCGCAAGCTGATCGATGCGGGCGCAGCCGCGGTCATGCCCCTGGCCGCCCCCATTGGCTCAGGGCTCGGCGTTCAGAATCCCGCCAATTTGCGAATTCTTCGTGAACGCATCACGGAAGTTCCGATGATTGTTGACGCGGGTGTGGGCACGGCTTCGGACGCCGCCGTGGCCATGGAACTCGGCGCGGACGGCGTGCTCATGAATACCGCCATCGCGGAAGCAGCGGACGCTGTCTTGATGGCCGAAGCGATGCGTGACGCCGTCAGCGCCGGCCGCAAAGCCTGGCTAGCCGGCCGCATGCCCAAGCGCCTCTACGCCACCGCGTCCTCGCCACTGTCTGGTGTCGTGCGATAGCTCCACCCCACCCTTTGCTATATCATCTTGCCGCCGTGACGTCCTGCGGCTTCGAAAAGCGAGAGCAGGTTGGAGACGCCAAGAAGATCCCGAATCTGTTTGTTGGCGTTGATCAACCCGAAGGCGCAACGATTGGTTCGCGCCGACACATACAGACCCATGACTGTGCCGAGTCCCGAGCTATCCATCAGGGGAACTTCCTCGAGGTCGAGTAAGATTCGTGCATGAGCCCGAATCATGCCCCGAACTTCGGCTTTCAGGAGCGGCGCGTTCTCTGAGGTCAGCTTACCGTGGCACTCGACCACCGTCGCGCCTTCGGAGGAGTAGCTATGGACCCGGAAACCCCGGGTGGAACTGCTGGGGCTGTCCTGTGACATGAGGGCTCCTGTCCTGTTCCGATCGCCGCGTTCAACGATGCAGAACGTTTCCGCGCTTGCTTTCCAGGAGTTGCATGACTTTTTCCAGCCTGTCCGGTTTGACCCCTACTTCCGTCAATGCATCTCGAAAATGTTTCAAGAAAATGTCAAAATGCGTGTCATTCAATCCCTTTACGCGAGCCTGGGCGTGTGCCGCGCAAATTTCTTTACCCGTATAAACCACGCGGCCTCCCAATAGCATGGAAATGAACATGCTCTGCCGGGCATGTAAGTGCTCCATGTCGGTCCCTTTGAAGAAATGGCTGATTTGTTCATCTGCCAGGACTCGCTTGTAGAAGGATTCGGTAGCCGCCCAGATCGTGCGCCTCCCACCGATCATCTCGAAGAGGTCATCGATCATGTTGAACCTCCTGAATACTGAAAACGAAGTTGTTTCAGAATCAGGGGCTGGATGCCAGCGCACACGATTCTAGGCGTTTACGGCGTGAAGTCAACGTTGCAAATGTGGCCAACTGGAAGAGAAGACAGTTTTTCAAAAGGGCAGGGAAGAAAGATCGACGTTGCCGCCGGAGAAAATAACCCCGAGTTTTGGGACCGCGCCATCGGAACGCATCGGCAGCTTCAGCGTGGAGACCGCTCCGGAGCGCAACAATGGCGCAAGCGCAACCGCCGAAGAAGGCTCGATGACGATTTTCATGCGTTCCCAGACCAGGCGTGTGGTGGAGATAATCTCTTCTTCACTGACGAGCAGGATACCGTCAACGTAGCGTTGAAGAATGGTGAAGGTGCGCGCTGCGAGCGATGCGCGAAGTCCGTCCGCGATTGTGTCCGACGATTCCAGTGCTTGCAGAGTGCCGGTGGCGAGGGAGCGCGAAGCGTCGTCGGCGCGTTCCGGCTCGCAACCGAAGATCCGCACGGATGGACTCCGACCTCTGGCACCGAGACATGTGCCGCTGAGCAAGCCGCCGCCGCTGACGGGCGCGAAGACGGCATCGATGTCCGGAACCTGCTCGAGGAGTTCCTTGGCCGCGGTAGCCTGCCCTGCGATTATGCGGTCGTCGTCGTACGGATGAATCAGCGTTGCACCGGTTTCTTTTTGGAGGCGTGCGCAAGCCTCGGCTCGCGCCGAGACTCTCGGTTCGCAGAAAGTGATCCGTCCGCCGTAGCTTTCCACAGCCCGGCATTTTGACTTCGGCGCGTTCCGCGGCATCACGATCCAGGCGGGAACGCCTCGCCAGCCGGCCGCGCAAGCGACCGCGGCACCGTGGTTCCCGCTGGATGGCGTGACGATGCCGCGTGTTATCTCTTCATCGGAGAGCGAAAAAATCGCGTTGCAGGCGCCACGAATCTTGAAGGACCCCGTTCTTTGGAAGTTCTCGCACTTGAAATACACCCGCGCGCCCGTCAAAGTGTCGAAAGTGGCGGAGGTGAGCACCGGCGTGCGATGAATGTGCGGGGCGATTCGCGCATGGGCGGCCTCGATGGCGCGCCAGTCTGGCTGCTGGGTGATGGCAGGTGTGGTTGGTGACGTGGCGCTCATGACCCTCATTCAGTAGCTGAATGTAATCCTATTATAATACATGGCGAAAGTTTGTTCGCGGGCGAACACAGGGAGAAGAAGACGTAATACTAGTGCCTTGGTTTGCGGGGGAATTGGTACTTGACCCTCCCAGAGGCTCTGCTAGCCTTGTGCGTAACCCTTCCGTGAGGTCGAGCGACCCGCATCTTAGCCTTCCGCTTGCGGAGGAGGAAATGAAAAATGGGATCATCCGAGAGACGCCAGGGAACGCGCTACGCCATGCGCACCCCATTACGTTTCCGCGCACTGGGTTTGTCTTCTGACAAGACGGAACATTTCACGGAAGCGCTCAACATTTCACGCGGTGGTTTTTTCTTTGCGACCTCGGCTCCGCTTCAAATTGGCATGCCCATCGAAGCTACTCTCCGCATGCCGATGGAAGTGACCGGTGGCAAGATGGAAGAGACGCGCTGTACGGCGCGTGTGGTCCACGTTCGGAATGAACCCTACGGCGACGGCCGCATCGGCTTCGGCGCGGAGATTGAAAAGTTTCAAGCCGCCCCGGTCCTGTAACGCTGGATGAGCTGAAATTTACTCTGTCTAGAAACCTTTCAATCCCGTCAGTCTGAGTGTCCAGGCAAAACCGAGACGCCAGGCATCTCCATACACGTCTTGGCTGTGGAGTTTAGCTCTGTCGCCTAGCTCAAAAGGCGATGGGTCGGGAATCTTTGGAATCAAGGCTTCTGAGCCGGCACCAGCACAGTCGTTTTCGCGCTCCCAACATTTTCAAACTTGTCGTAGGCGCGAACGGCCAAGGTGTGTTCCCCTGGCGTTAGCGGGGGCAGCCCGAACGTAAAGTGTTCGATCGGCCCATCGATTATGCCGTCTGCGGGCGCAAGCAGGACCCATTCGCCCCCGTCCAGGCTATATTGCGCGCGCTCGATCGAAGTGGAAGCGTCCCGGGCCGTGAACGAAGCGGGACGCCCTCCGCTCATCTTACCCGAGGGAGGGCCGATCCGCAGGTCTTCGATCACGGGTGGCGTGTTGTCCACTTCAAACCGTTCACTCTCGCGTTCGGTTTTTAACGCCTCGGCCGGTGGGTTGGATGGTGCGTCGCTCGCCACAATTTTCAGGTAATACGCCCCGTCCGGCAGCGTGGTGATGTCCCAGGAATAGAATTTCTGTTCGAGGTTGTCCTTCAGGAGTTTCCATTCGGTTTCGTTTTCGCCGCGGTAGTAGACGCTGAAACGCAATTCGTCGTCGTTCTCGTCGCGCGCGCTCCACAAAACGGACTGATAGCCTTTTTGGGCAAATCCCTGGGGCGGGGTGTCGAATTTCGGGGTCGTCGTGTTTTGCGTGATGAGAATACCGCTCATGCTGGGGGCAGGCGGTAGCTTCAGACTTACGGGTTGCTGCTGGCCGGTGGATAGAACCACGGGGCTCTGCACACGCACTCCGGGATCTTGAAGAACAATGGATTCGATAAGGGGTGCGACGTTGTGCGGAAGATAAGCTAGGCTGACCCAGTCGATGCCGTCTCCGGGGCGCCCGCCGTGAATCACCGCTTTCCATTGGACAAACCGCGCGGACGGCGCCTCGACACTGCTGCCGCTTTTCGAAAACGGGCCGAACCACCGCGACCACTCTTTTCCCGGATCTTCCGTATTGCCCGAGCGCACGAAAAATTCCGTCCGCGGTTCGTTCGAAGCCGCCGCGGACTTCGCCTCAACGGCCGGCGGCGGGCCCCACCATTCAATGCGTCCCCACTGCGAGAAGAGTTGCGCATCGAACGAACGGGATTCGTACGCTCCTTCGGCCTCGTACTCGGGTCCCACGGAAATAATCTTGCCGGGATTCGCGGTGCAAAGGAAAACCTTGCCCGCCGCATTTCGCGCGATGCCCGTAATCTGCGCGGAGCCTGCCTTGGCCAATTGGGCATAAACCCCTCGGCCATCAATGACGAGCAGCGAACCGCTGTTGCCCGTGCCTGCCAGCACGCGGCCATCCTGGCCGAACCCAAGCGCGTATACCAGGTCCTCGCGCGAGGTCCAAAGTTCTTCGGGAGCGCCGTACGGGGAGATGCGATAAATGCTGCTGGAGAGAAGCGGGGGAAAAGGAATGAACGCCGATTGCCCTTGCCCCTGCGGGGCGCCGATCGCTCCTCCGCCCGTGATGGTTGTTGTCCCTTGTCCGCCGGTGATGACCATCGTCGGGGCTTGTCCCGCACCGATGCGTGGTTTTTCCCCAATCGCGGCGGCATAAATGGTTCCGTCGGGAGCCACGGCGAGTGATGTCACCTCGCGCTTCGATGTTTCGTATAGAACGAAGCCTTCCGCGGACGATCCAGCGGAATCCTTATCGTCTTTGCGGGCAGATTTCGTGCCCGCGCGCGAGATGCGCAGAATTCGCCCGCTGGGTTCCGTCCCCGCGATGAGGCGGCCTCCGCTGTCAAAGGCCAGCACGCGAACATGAGCTTCATCGGTCGAATAAAAAAGCTCGCTCTTGCCGTCGGGTGAAACCGCGAAAATCTGGCCCTTGTCTCCCGTCGCCACGTACAGTGTCCCGTCCGGTCCGAACGCCAAATCCCAGATGTATTTCGTCTTGGGATCGAAAAAGAGTGTCTTTTCTCCCGCAGGAGAGACGCGGTAGACCTTCCCGTCGGGAGATGTTCCAACGTACAGCGTGCCCTTGGCGTCGAATGCAATCGCTTGCGCCGAGAGCTCGCTCGATTCGAACGCCGTTGCCGGCCTACCGGTTACATCGACGCGGAAGACTTTGGCGGGAGAACCGCCCGCGGCGTAAAGCGTGCCCTTGGGATCGAGACGCAGGGACCACAGGTACGATGCGTCGGCATCCGCAAGCAACGCGAATTTCGGCGCCAGCTCGAGCCGCCCGTCGCTGCGCACGGCAACGCCGCGCGCCGTTCCCTTCAGAAATTCTTCATAGGTCGCTTGCCGCCAACGACGGGTATGTTCGGCGTTCGCCGTGAAGGTCACGCCGCAACAAAAAAGAAGCAGCAACGAAGTTCGCCAGCCGCGAAAACCGAAGATGCTCCTGGGACAAGCTTGTCTTGGAAATAGGGCCACGTTTTTCATGCCTTTCAGCGCACAGCAAGATTCAGCGACACGACGCCGCTCAGGGGTCCTCCGAGGTCGAGCGAAACCTCGTTGGCGAGCGATTCACGCAATACCTGCACGCTTCCGGGAGTCGGCCGGCCGTCGATAACATTGATTTGCGAAAGCGGAATGTTTGGCAGCTCCTTGTCGTCCCACAGCATCGTGGGAGAAGGGGAAAAGAGGCCGACGTACAGCCGGTCGTTGCGGCGTTCACGGTTCAGCAGGGCAATCAATTGATCGAGTCCCGCTGGATCTCCTGATCCGCCCGCACCTGCAAACGCGAACCCCCGCGACGCGCGGTTGAGCCAGTCCGCGTCGCTGACCAGGACGCGCAGCGTCGTGCCCCGCGCAATCTGGTCGGGTACCCGCACGCTCGCTTCTTTGATTACCGCGGCCCCTCGATAGGGGCGCAGCAGCACTCGGACGCGCAGGGTTTCTCCAGGCGCCGCCTCGCCCTTTTCCAGCCAGGCGCTCTCGATGCTGAACGACTTGCGGCCCGGGACGCTTTCCACGCGCAGCGCGATTCGCTCCACCGCCGCGGCCTCAAAATTATTCGTGAACAGCCGCGCAAAAATGCTTTGCATGTTGAGCGCGATAGGCAGCCCGTCGGGATTCAACGTGTCACCGGGCGCGAAAGTGTTTTCGATCCGCACCGGGGCATGCCCTTTCAGCACAATTTCTCCGGAAAGATGCAGCGTCGTGCCCTCGCCGTACAGCGAATTTTGCGTAAGCCCGTTGAACGTGGTTAAGCCCACCAGCAGCGGCGTGAGTTTCGGATGATTGACGACCTCGAAATGCAGCTTCTTCTCGGCGCCCCCCGAGGAAATCGTAAGCTCCAGCGGAATCATCGCCGGAGGTGCTCCGATCTTGCCGGTCACCGCAGTGAGGTGGTCCCCGGTGATCGTCCCGATCGACCCGCCGACGTTGACGATTTTGGTGGACGCCAGCTCGGACGATAGTGTGGCCAGTACGCGGCTGCGCGCCATGGGGAGCTGCACATCTCCCAAGCTCAGGAACGGATGCCCGCAGAGATATACGCGATCGGCCTGAACTGCCGTGACCGTGCATGCGGAATTGATGGAAGCGTCACCCTGCACGAGAACCATTCCGGCCATATCACCGGGAACAAGGTGTGCATCTTCGGGGCGCGGAGCCGCGGTGCCGCCCTGCGCCGCCACAAAACCGTAGTTCTGGATTTGCGGCGCAAACTGTTGCAGCGTGGCAGGCTGAAACCCGGAAAACACCAGCGGCGTTTCAATTGGCTCTAGAGCCGACCCCGAAGGAAGCCCCATGCGCGCCGAGGTATTCGCCGGCGGAGCAAGCGGCCCTGTGCCGGAAATTTCCCCAGATGCCGATTGCATTGGTGGATGCAGGATGTCCTCTATGGGCGTTACACCCCCAATGGGCTCTTTTGTGAACACCCCCAATTTCAAGGACAGTGCTCCAACAAGCTTCCCATCGATATAGACCGGGCTGCCGCTCATTCCCGCGACAACTCCCGTGTGCTCGACCTTCGGCCCCTTCAACTGCACCAGGATGATGGACTGCTTCGGCCCCAGGAAATTGGGCATGATGCCGACGACTTCCAAATCAAACTTTTCCACTTGATCGCCCGCGAATATGGTGTACGCGTACCCCTGCATGCCCGGGCGCACCTCAGCGAGGGGCATGATTTCTTTGGAGTCGGGCACCGAGGATTGTCCCCCTGATACCGAAACAGATACGGACGAGGAGACGCCGAATGCCAGAAGGGACAGGGCGAGAACCCGAGGGAGTGTGCGCCACATAGACAGAGTTGACCGGACCGGCAGCATGAATCGCTAATAATACGCGGCGTAGTACCGCGAAGCAATCCAACTGCAGGAGAGGGCGGACTAGGAAACTAGCACTAGGAGTTTTGCGGTTTTCTGGCGTGATCTTTGCGGCATGTGACCCCGAGCCGGTCCAACTACCTCAACTCGTCAATCCATGTGGTGGTGCATGGCAAAGACTTTGTCGAGAGAATCTTCGTAGGGATAGACGTGCACCATCCATCCAAAGATGGAGGGGCGGAAGCGGCCGCCGGCAGCCTCGCACGCATCTTGCGTGGCGAGGGAACCTCTCAGGCCGAACTTGGACCAATCGGCCATGCGCAACTGGTCCCTCGGCGGCATGCATAGATTCGTATGCAGGTGCCACATGGCCACGCTCAGCGGCACCCGTGCATTAAGCTGGTCTTCCGTGGCGCGCTTCGGCATCGTGTACATTGCCCCGACCAGCTCATAGCCTGTTTCGGTTTTCTTGTACAGCAGGGAAGTTGGCCGGCCGGGATCGAAAGTGAACGCCTCCAGAAACCCATTTCGATAACTCGTGAAGTGATACTCGGGCTGGGGAATGTTCGGGAGAAATATTTTAAATCCGTCACTCAGCGCCGCGCGATAGTCCTTGTATTTCTCGATTCCCCTGCGCAACTCCGCCACGATTTCTTTAGCGCGCGCGGCGTCTTCCGGCGTCTCCGGCCGCATCGCCGTCATGGTCATGTGGAGGTTGTGCGCATCATGGTGCCCCGGCGTCATCTCATGGACCGCGTCCTTCTCGGTGGCATGTTCGTCGCTCATGTCCATCCCTGGCATTTCCGGGGATTGTGGAGCGGTTGATTCTTTCGGCGCGGGATTCTGCGAAGCTGGTGTGCGATGGCCCGGCATAGCCGCCAGCAACACAGTCATGACGAAGATGGCCCCCAGCACCAGTCCGGCCTTCCCTGCTAAATGGAACAACGTAATGCGCGCTGACATGCGAATTCTCCTTCACAAATCATATGCATAAGAGTGGATGGAGATTTCAGCCGCGGAGTCGCAGCGTTCCGGTTGAAAACCTGTCCTCAAGGACAGGTTTCGCCATCCGCCGCCAGGAGCCGCGGCGAAGCGGCGTGCTAAAATTGCCGCGTGAAAAAGCAAACCATTCGGCCCGCAAAGTTTCTGACCGGCGGCGTCGACTTGCCGGGAGACAAATCCATATCGCACCGCTACGCGATGCTCGCCGCGCTGGCCGATGGCACGAGCGAGCTTCGCCATTTTTCCGCCGCCGCGGATTGCCACAGCACCCTTGCTTGCATGCAAGCCCTCGGCGCGGACGTAAAAACCGAGAAGGATACTGTCCGGATCACCGGGCATGGCTCCCAAGGGTTACGAGAAAGCCGCAAAGCCCTGGACGCGGGGAATTCCGGTACGACCATGCGTCTTCTCGCCGGGATTCTAGCGGGGCAAAAGTTTTCCTCGAAGCTGACAGGCGACGCTTCTCTGCAAAAGCGTCCCATGAAGCGCGTTGTCGCGCCGCTTCGTGAGATGGGCGCGGAGATCCGCGCGCGCGAAGATAACTTTGCTCCGCTCGAAATCCGGTCCGCGAAACTCCGCGCCATCGACTACAAAATGCCCATGGCCAGCGCGCAGGTGAAATCCGCCGTGCTCCTCGCCGGTTTGTTCGCGGATGGGGTCACCTCGGTTACGGAACCGGCGCGCACGCGCGATCACACCGAGCTGGCGCTCGAGGAATTTGGCGTCCACGTTGAAAAAGACGGACGCACCATTCGCGTCCACGGGCTCGCTGGAGACCATGGCAACGCACAACTGCGCCCGCGCTCACTCGACGTGCCCGGCGATCTCTCTTCCGCCGTGTTCTTCATCGCTGCCGCATCCCTGCTGCCCGATTCCAACATTCTCATTCACAACGTCGGCCTGAACCCCACGCGCACCGCGATTCTCGACCTGTTCGCGGAGATGGGCGCGTCCATCAGCATGGTTTCGCTCAAAACTTCCCACGGCGAAGTGATCGGCGATCTCTCCGTGAAAGGCGCGGCGCTGAAGGGAGGAGTCATTGAAGGGTCACGCATACCGCTTGTCATCGACGAATTGCCGATGCTCGCAGCTCTCGGGCCGTATACGGAGCAGGGAATCGAGATTCGCGACGCGGCCGAATTGCGCGTCAAGGAAAGCGACCGCATCGACGCTCTCGCGGAAAATTTGCGCCGCATGGGCGCCACCGTGACCGAGCGCCCCGACGGCCTGCGCATCGAAGGCAGCAAAGCCGGTCGCCTGCATGGCGCCGAAATCGAGCCCCACGGCGATCACCGCATCGCCATGGCATTCGCCATTGCCGGCTTGGCTGCCGACGGCCCAACCGCGATCCGCGATGCCGGCTGCGCCGCCGTTTCATTCCCTGCGTTTTTTCAAGAATTGGACCGCATGGCCGAGCGGTAGTTACTGCTCTTCCGCTGGGGGAATCACTTTCGGCGGCTTCGGCAGCGGCGTGATACCACTGGTTTTGTGGATAGAAATGGATCCGTAGCTGGTCTTGAGCGTGATCTTGGGGCCGCGGCCGTTCCCGTACTTGCCTTCGAGATGCGCGCTGCCCGAGTCGCCGCCGGTTTGCTTCAGACCGCTTCCGGAAAATTCCGAATTGATATCTCCCGAGCGCGAGTCGGCCACTAAGTCGAAGCTCGAAGAATCAGGCAGGCTGAGATCAATCCCCGCCGAGGAATTTGTGATCTCGATGTCTTCCTTCGGCACGGCGGAATACCGCACCGTCACACTTCCGTTGCGGTTGTCCACTTTTACTTTTCCGCCCGGATTTTCGACGCTCACGTCGTAGGAACTCGTACGCAACGTCAGATTCCCGGGTGTATCCGCGATTTCTAGGTTGCCGGAACCCAATTCCATGTGCCCAGTGAGCTGCGTCAGCGTCAAATCGGTGCGCTGGGAAATGAAACGTACCCCCTTCAAAACTTTTTCCGCGCGAATCGGTCCATAAAATTCGCCGTCCAGAGTCAGACCGCCGGTCGCGCCGAGAACGTTTACCTCACCGCCCTTGCCGACAATCTTGATGTCCCCCTTGGTATCGGTAGCCTTGACGTCGCCCTTGCGCATGTCGATGTCCACATCTCCTGCCGTGTCGCGGACTTCTACATCACCATGCTGCGCCGTGACCGAGATTCCCGTAAGCATGTCGGAAACGGTGACATCTCCTCGTTCATCGCGGACCGTAAGCGACGATTTCTGGGGAACCGCTACGTCCAGATCCATGGCGACGCGCGAGGAGGCTGTCTCGAACCCCGGCGTGACGACTTCGTAGCCGTCCCCGTTTTGGCCAATTTGCAGGACTGCTTTCTGGGCCAACCGGTCGGCCTCGCTGTCCGACCACGCCTTCACGTTCTTTTTCCCCGACACGCGGATTTCTGGAGAATCAGCGCCGCGAACGCTGAGGTCTCCGTGCCCATTGCGGATGCTGATGCGGGCATTGGGCGGCACCGTTTTTGGCGCAACGTCGAGGTCAAACTCGTGCGAATCACCCGACATGTCGCCGAAATCAAGGTTCAATTTCTGTTTGGCAATATCGGCAGCGACAACAATCCCAAGAAACGCCAGGAGCCCCACCACGAGAAGCACTTCGCCGGACGTTACTCGCGCTGCGGCGGGATCATTTGAGCGAGCGCCTGCCGTCCGCTCATACAATTTGATGGCGCCCCAGAAGATCAGCAGCAGCGGCCACCAGTGATACAGCAGACTGTCGATCTCAATGCCGTGATAGTTGTGCAGCAGGAGCAAAACGCCGACGGTTAGCAGCACTAGCCCACTGAAGATGGAACTTCGTCCTGTGCGAGAAGAGGGCATTGCCAATTACGGCCTCTGTCCTTGCGGAGCCCCTGAAGAGGGCCCAGGCGCTTGTGGAGACGATAGTCCGGGCGCCGTGGGAATAGCCGGCGCGCCGGCAGAGGAAACGTGACCCTCCGTGGGGGCAAGCGCGGCAGCGAGACTCACCGCGCCGATAACGATCAGAATCACCGGATAGGTGTTCGAGAAATCAAGATAGCCGCCGCGCATTTCGCTCAGCAGAAACAACACTCCAATCGTGATGATAATCGCGGGGCCCATGAGGCTGCGGATCGTGCAGCGCCGGCAGGAACAACGGATTCGATCACTCATCGTTCTTCTTCTCCAAATATCCGTCCCAACAAACGCTCGAATACCAAACCTGCGTTTCTCAGCGCGCTACGAACGTCCGCTCAGCCGGTTGCGGAACATCATCAGCCCTGCGCCGATCAAAATCAGCGGCCAGAATCGCACCACCCTGCCAAACGAAAACCATTCGAAATTGTTCAGAAGAAAGAGGGCACCGAGCGCGATCAGAAGGATGGGGCCGATGGGGCGATTCTTGCTCCAGGATTCCAGCGGATCGGCGGGCGTCTCGCCCGTCAATTTTGCTTTGGCCGTGCGCATCGAGTCAAAGGCCATGTAGAAGACGAACCCTGCGAGCAGGAGGGAAAGCGCCACGCTCGCCCCGTCTCCGATGTCGCTGCTCAGTCCCACAATCATCGCCGCGAACACTACGATGTGAATCAATGCCTTGTTGTATTCGCCGTTATAAACCGCGCCCAGGCCAGGGAAAAAACCCAGGATGAATGCGACCGTAGGAGACCCACTGGCCGGCGCGCGTGCAGCTTGAGCAGGTGCAATTGGCGCGGCGTATGCCGCTCCCTGCGGCGCTGTTCCCGTCTGCGCTGCCCCTGTCTGTGCTGACCCTGTCTGCGCCGGGTGACCGAGGACCGTGGCCAGGCAATCTTCGCAGTAGAGAACATCTCGCACCGGCCGCGCGCAGATTCCACACAAGGCCTTGCCGCAATTGCGACAGTACCCGGTCGCGTCGGCCTCCGCATGAACCGCACACTTCATTGCAAGCTCCTTAGGCTCAGCATGGGCAATTCCATTGCGAGCACCCGCAATTCGCGGCCGATTCCGTTCGCGCGATTTTGTTGCTTGGGCGAGGAAGGCTTTGTGGTGTCGGTGCGTCCCGGCTGCTTATTTGGCGAAGCTTCCGGCATGGTGCTCTCCGGCGTTGTGGGCAGGTCGCTGTCCTGCCGGAAGCGCGCCTGGATTTCATAGACCACGCGCAGGTCGCTCACAAATTTTGAGCCGCGTGCGTAAACCTGATGCGCCTGGCGGTCGGCGTTTCGGTAAACGTTGACCGGGGACAAATCCGCGAGCTTCGGTTTGCGCCACGAAAACCCTGATGCAGTGAGAAGAACCGTGATTGTGGCCGCCACGGAAATGGCTCCGTACATCACGCGTTGCGATACCAGTCCATGGAACCATCCGAATGCGCCGCTCCAACCCGTCGCTGCTTCACGCGGGCCAAGCGTCTTGTCGAGAATTGCATAAACCAGCCGCGGCGGCTCTGCGATTTCTTCCATCCCATGAAGATTCGTCAGCAGATGCGAAACGCTGGCCACCAGCGGCGTGCACCGCTCACACCCAATCACATGCTCATCGAAGGCGCGCAGTTCGCCCTGGTTCAGCGCGCCGTCCAGATAATCACTAAGCCGCAGCTCGGTTTGTTCGCAGGTCCAGTTCACCATGACAAGCTCCACGACTTCGTCCCACCAACACCATCCGTTATGTTTTTATCAGGAGCCATCGGCTTATTCCCGCTGGCCACCAAAGAACTCATCTCGAATTTGATGCTTCTCGTCATTGCAAAGCACCTTCTCCCAAACAATCTCATGCTGGCCGCACTCCCATTTGTTGCAACACCCGCGCCAGTTCGATGCGCCCCCGGTTGATTCTCGACTTCACCGTTCCTTCCGGGACCGCCAGAACTTGTTGAATCTCTCCGTACTCCAGTTGCTGCAAATCCCTCAAAATCACTGCTTCCCGTAACTCCGGCGAAAGTTTCGTCAGTGCCGCCTGCACCTGCCCGCTCAACTCGCCCAGAAGCGCCTGCTCATCGGGCCGACGCGCGCTCGACTCCTTGTTCTCCACCACCGGCATGGCATCGTCGAGCGAACTGGTCATGCGATCCCGCTTCGTTCTCCGGTAATGATCGATTAGCAGGTTCCGCGTCACGCTCGTGACCCAAGTCCCAAAGCCTCCGTGCGCCGACCTGTAACTCCCAAGTGTACGGTACACCCTCAGGAACACGTCCTGCGAGAGGTCTTCCGCGTCCGTGCCATTACCGGTAAACCTGTAACAAATGTTGAAGATCCGGCGCGTGTGGCGGCGCACAAGCTCCTCCCAGGCCGAACTGTCGCCCTGGAGGCATTGCTGGACCAGTTGAGCATCCTGCTCCAACGTATCATCAGCCTCGAATCCTGCCCGGACGTTGCAAGCGCCCGCAAGCTATCGACCTCGGCCTGCCAACTATGGAACGAAAAATGCTCCCCAAATGTTCCCCCGCAGCCTCGGCCCTTGTCCCGACCGTAATGGGGGCATCTTACGCATACCCCGACCCCGAAACAAGGCCCGATAAACCAGAACCTTGATCCTCAACTTGACGCTGCTGCCCGCGGCCAGTAGGCTCGTCAACGCATGCGCTTCTCGTCGAGGAAGTTCGGCATCATCCTTTTCGCCCTGCTGGTGCTCGGGTTGCTTATCTACCGTTCCAGCGGAATGCTTCATCTCGGCGATTTCAGCGGCGCAAAGCTGCTCGCTGCGGTGCGTGGCGCTCGCGAATCCTACCTGCTCCTGTCGATCCTGGCGGTTTACGCGTGTTACGCGGTTCGCGCGCTGCGCTGGCGCGAATTCCAAAAACACGTTGGCCGCGCGCGCTTCTGGAATATCTATGCCATGACCCTCGCGGGATTCTCCGCCGTTTTTCTTCTGGGCCGCGCCGGCGAACCTGTCCGGCCCTTGCTCCTTTCTCGCAAGGCCGGGCTCCCCATTGCCGACACTTTCGGAATTTACGTTTTGGAACGTTTGCTCGACACCGCCAGCACCGCAGTCCTCGCCGCGATTGGCCTGATCCTGTTTTCCTCGCATGTCCATCAAGGCGCCGCGGCGGACGCACTGGAGACCGCCGCGAAGACCACCGGCTCGCTCCTCTTTGCCGGCGTATCTGTTGCCATCGCCGTCCTGGTGTACTTGCGGCTGCGCGGCACCGCGCTTCTTGAACGCCGCCTGCAAGGCTGGCTCGCGGGGCACAGCTGGCGCGCGAGCCTTGCGCGCATTGTGCTCGGCTTCATCCGGGGCATCCAGACGATTCGCAGCTGGGGCGAATTGGCCGCTGCCGTGATCTACTCCGCTTTACATTGGTTCCTGGTGCTCCTCGTTTTTTATCTCGTCACGCAAAGTTTTGGCGGCGGGCTCGCGGCGCTCAGCCTTAGCGATGTAATCTTGGTTCTGGCGTTCACGCTGGTCGGCTCCGCGGTCCAGTTGCCGGGCGTGGGAGGCGGCTCGCAGGTCGCATGTTTCCTTGCGTACACCACGATCTTTGGAGTAGAAAAAGAGCCCGCGGCGGCGGCCGCCATTGTCATGTGGTTGATTACTTTTGCCGCGTGCAGCTTTGCGGGAGTCCCGCTGTTGATCCGCGAAGGGTTCTCTCTCGGCAAATTGCGCGAGATGGCCGAGCAGGAAAAAGAAGTCATCGCCGAAGAAGCCGCCGGAGGCGCGCACACTGCCGTCCGGCAAGGAGAGTCCGCCGAGTGAAGTGCCCATTCTGCGCGCATACGGACGATAAAGTGATCGATTCCCGCGAGGGCCGCACCGGCGACACCATCCGCCGCCGCCGCGAGTGTCTCAAGTGCTCTCGCCGCTTCACCACCTACGAGCGCATCGACGAAATCCCCTACATGGTCATCAAGAAAGACGGCCGCCGCGAGCGCTTCGAGCGCCAAAAAATTTTGCAAGGCCTCTTGAAAGCCTGCGAAAAGCGGCCCGTGCCCACGCCCAAGCTCGAAGCCCTGGTGGACGAGATCGAAGGCATCGTGCAGGAAGCCACCGATCGCGAACTCACCACCACGGAAATCGGCGAGATGATCATGCATCGCCTGAAAAAACTCGACAAAGTGGCCTACGTGCGCTTCGCCTCCGTGTACATGGATTTCAAGGACGTGCAGGAGTTCATGGCCGAGCTGAAAAATCTCCTGAAAGATCGCGCGAAAAAATAATTCACCACCTCGAAGGAGCGTTCATGCGAAAGTCCATTTGGCTTGCTTGTGTGTTTTCCGCTGCGGTTTTCTTGGGGCTCTCTCTTAGCGTTCGGCCGCTCGTTGGGCAAGCTAAGACTGCCATTAAATCGCCCGCAAACTCTCCCGATCAGCCCGACCCCGAAAAAATCCGCGCGCACGTTAAATTTCTCTCGAGCGACCTTCTCGAGGGGCGGGGAACCGGCCAGCGCGGCGGCGACATTGCTGCCGAATACATCGCCACGCAGTTCGCGCTCTACGGCCTGCAGCCCGCGGGCGACGACGGCACATTTTTTCAAAATGTTCCCATGGTCGGCGTGAAGACTTTGCCGGACAGCTCTTTCAAGCTCGTTCCGGCGAATGGTGAATCGCTCCCGCTGAAAAACCTCGACGAGTTCGTCACCAACAACGAAAGCCAAACTGAAACAGCCGACATCGATGCCCCCATCGTCTTCGTCGGCTACGGAATCACCGCTCCCGAATACAAATGGGACGACTACAAGGGCGTTGACCTCAAAGGCAAAGTGGCGCTGCTTTTTGTGAACGAGCCGATTTCCGATGATCCGAAATTTTTCAAGGGCAAGGCGCTTACCTATTACGGGCGCTGGACTTACAAGTTTGAAGAGACCGCGCGCCGCGGCGCCGTCGCCACCTTGATCATCCATCGCAGCGACCTCGCCAGCTACGGCTGGGAAGTCGTCCGCAACTCCTGGGGCAGCGAGCGCTCCTATCTGCGCCGCGACGCCACTCCCAAGCTCCAAGCCGCCTCCTGGATTCAGCTCGATATCGCCAAAAAGCTCGTCGGTATGGCCGGGCTCGATCTCGACAAACTTTTCGAGCAATCTCAGTCGCGCGATTTCAAGCCCATCGAGCTGCCGGTCCATTTGCAAGCCCATGTCGCGAGCGCTTTGCGTCCCTTTGTTTCGCGCAACGCCGTCGCCATGCGTCCCGGCACGGACCCGAAGCACAAGGACGAAGCCGTTCTCTACACCGCCCACTACGATCATCTGGGCATCGATCCCAGCATGAAGGGCGACAACATTTACAACGGCGCCATCGACAATGGCACCGGCTGCGGCATTCTTCTCGAACTCGCGCGCACCTGGTCGGTCGCGAAAACGCCGCCGGCGCGCTCCATCTATTTTGCCGCCGTCACTGCCGAAGAGCAGGGCCTGCTCGGCTCCGAATACCTCGGCAAACATTCTCCGGTGCCGCCCGGCAAAGTCGCGCTCGATCTAAATTACGACGCGCTCGCGCCCATCGGCGAACCCGAAGAAGTGGAAGTCAGCGGCGCCGAACGCACTTCGTTTTATCCCGTCGTCGAAGCCACAGCCAAGGAGTTCGGCCTGGCGATTCGCCCCGACTCGCGGCCCGAGGCCGGCCACTACTACCGCTCCGATCATTTCAGCCTCGCCCGCGTCGGCATTCCTGCTTTCTCCATCAGCCAGGGCGAAAAATTCCGTGGACACGACTCTGCCTGGGGTCATGCCGCTGCGCAGGATTACGTCGACCACCACTACCACCAACCCAGCGACGAATATCACGCGGATTGGGATTTTTCCGGCCTGGCCAAAATGACCCGCTTCGGCTTTGTCCTCGGACAACGCGCCGCGGCGGCACCCCAGCTCCAGGGGTGGCAGCCCGGCGACGAATTCGAGCCCGCCCGCAAAAAAGCCAGCAATAACAGCGCGGAAATTCTTCGGGGGAGGGGGATACCCACCCCCGGTGGTTTTTGCGCAAGAGTTCGGAACCGGCTGAAACGAAAGGAGTTGCAGGATTTCGTTGTGCAAAAGAGTTTGCAAGAATAACAAAGTAAAGGAGTTAAGGAAATGGGAAGACGCAAAGGGGGCTGCGGACGCAGCGAAACAGAGGAGGGTGGGGGTGTACCCCCCGTCGTTGGGAAGGGATGAGTTCCGTAACGGCAAGAAGGGAAAAGAGATAGAGGGCGTTTGCCGCTGAAAAACAACGGAGCTCCAACGGAGCCTCAACGGGGCGATGACAGGAAGGGAGCGGGGAGAATCTAACGTGCACGCGCCGGGCTCGCGATCGAGTTCGCTCGGTGCGAGATTCTTTCGCGTTGCGTGCAATCTCATGTGCGTCGGTGTCTCTTCCATGACCAAGCTTCAAGGAGGAAGTTACGGCAGGGAATAGGCGGGGGCAACTGGCCGGAAGTGGAGTTTGGGTGCAGGTGGCCGAGATCTTCAAGACCTGATGGAAGATTCAAAACGCGTACGCTTCAGAAAAAGCGGAGTAGACAGCGCCCGGCTAAGTGAAAAAAGAAAGGGGTAAAGTGCACAGGGGGGCTAGGGCAAGGAGGATAGGAGGGTGCGGAGTGTTCGAAGGGTGTGGGGAGAATGAAGAATCTCTCGCCCTTTGCAAGAATCAGGACCGCAAAGGCTAGGCCACCCCGGAGGGTTTTGGCGCGTTAAAAGTGCTCCACCCCGCCCTGGCAATGAAGTTTAGCGAACTGATTCGCAAAGCGGAGTAAGAGGGTTAACCGTCGGTACCGGGACCCACTTGTCCGATTACCGCGTTAATCAGGACTTGACGTTCCTCCCCGTTTGAACAGCACGCTGGCGAGAGGAGTGAGGAGTTATTTCGGCTCTGAGACGATGAGTACTTGTGCCTCGTTCCGATTGTACGTGTGAGATCGGTGACAAACTCCGCAGTACATTTCGTGGCCGGCCTCTGCTCCAGTCAAAGGCGGTAGTGGTGGTATCTAGCTTTTCTCGTCATAGGGGCCGACTTGCCCGACAATCAGAGCAGTATTGCAGTTTTCGGTTCTACATCTAAAGCCGCAGTAGGCATATAATGCATAGTGGCACGATGCTAAACTCGCACACAGGCCACAGCCTCAGAATACAAACCGCAGTGCAAACTGCATAAACCGAGGCGTGGTGAGCGTCGAAAGATATTTGCCGAACTGTGTAGGGTCGTAGGAGAGCGAGGGCTGGGCGCCGCGCACGTCGTAGCGCACCGAGTTGAAAGCGTTGAACGCCTGCCAGCTGAACTCCAAGCGTCTCCCTTCACCCAAAGAGAAAGTTTTGCTTACCCCGGTATCGATGTTGAACATGCCGTCGCCGATGACGTTGTTGCGGGCCCCGGATTCGCCGGGCCACTCCGGGCGGAAAGCCGCCTCCGCCGCCACCGGATTAGCGAAAATATCCGGGCCGATACCAACGCCGTTGACAATAGCGTTCTTGGGGTTGGACGCCACAGGAAGCGGTCCGTTCGGCATGGCATCGCCCTCGATGTTCCAGTTGGTTGCCCAGGTGAAACCGTTGTCGATGGTGATCGGGAAACCGCTTGTCCGGCGGAACAGGCCCGAGACGTGCCACCCGCCAATTAAGCCATTAAGCAGCGGGCCCGCGTTTCCTGCCAGCATTTGACCCTTTCCGAACGGGAGCTGATAGACCAGGTTAGCGTTGAATTGGTGGAAGGCGTTGAAATCGGAAAGCCCGCGCAGAGACAGCGGATCCCACGAATTGATGACAATGCCGCCGCCGTTCAAGTCGTTACCGGTTCCGCCAGTGCCTTCCCAAGGGCCGACGCGCTCGGCTGCGGATGCCTCGTCGAGCGATTTCGAAAACGTATAGTTAAACTGTCCCTGCAGGTTTGCTCCCCAGCGGACATTGTAGGTCACCTGCAGCGCATGGTAGTCGGAAGTGCCGATATTGCGCCAAGCGGTGAGCGAGCTGAACTGATCGTGGTAGAAGGCGTACGGGCCGAACTTGCTGTTCGGGAGATTCGTCAAACCAGTAAGGGAGCTGGGCAAGTCGAGATCCCGTAGGGTCAACGTTTCATTATGTGGGAAGCAATACCACATCTCGTAGATCGCTTGTGTCGCCGACGGCGAGGCGGGGAGGGTGCCCGGCGCGCAATTGAGCGGCGTGCCATTGGCTTGGTTGGCGAGCTGGCTCGTTGTTACATTCTTCCAGCCAGGAAAAATATTCTCGAAGAACGATATAGCTGGGACCTGTGAGACGTCGGTCTGCTTGGCAGCGATCTTCGAGAGCATCGTGGCGGCTTGGAAATACGTCATCTTGCTGGCAGGATCCGTCAAATTGGTAGGCATCCCCAAATCGACCTGCATAGGCAGGCGCCGACCGATGTTGCCCACATAAGAAAGTTGGAGCGAGGAGCGGGACGTGATTTGCCGTGAAAGCGTGAAATTGAAGACGTGGCCATAGGGCGTCTTCATATTTTGGTCCAGGCCCCAGTTAATCGCGAAGGCCGTATTGCTCGGCGTGACCGGAAAAGCGCCGGAGGGTGTGGGGCCGAAGAGGCAACCCGGGCCGTTTAACGACGGGCAAGGGGGAGGCAAGCAGGATTGGCCGGGCGAGTTCGGGACGAGACAGGTAAAGCGCGGAGCAGTCGCGGCAGTGACGGAACCAGCGGAATCGCCGAGCAGTGTGGAGAGACCAAAAGAACCTTTTGAGTCGAAGCTGTTCACGGTCGGAATGCCGAAGTGATCGTACATGATGCTGTACCCACCGCGAATCGAGAACTGGTCTTTCTTCCCGAAAATCTTTGAGACCCACCCGTCGCCGGTGTCCGGTGACCAAGCAACGGCCACCCGCGGTGAAAAATCCCTGTAGTCCCAATTCCACAAGCCAGGCCCATTATTCACCGGGCCGCCGAGGACGAAGGAAATCTCGCCGGCGTTGTTGGCCGGCTGTCCTGCCGCTGCGAGCGCGGCAGAATGATTGAACCAGTCGGCAATATTCTGATTGGTGCAGCCACCGCTTGCCGCCTTCACGCAAGGAGCAACCTGCAACCCATTGGTTTCATAAGGCGGAGCTTCGAGCACCCAGCGCAAGCCGTAAGTGAGAGTCAAGCGATGCGTGATCCGCCAGGCATCCTGTCCAAAGAACTCGTAGTCATTGATCGCGAAACGCCGCTTGATGGGCGTGCCTTGAGCCAGCGCATTGCCATTGCGATTGAAATTGTAAATGCCGTCACCCTCCGCGAGAATTCCTAACGCGATTGCAGCCGCCTGGTCGTAGTTTGGGCCGAAGTTGCTGTCCACAACGGGATAAGGTTGGTTCGTGGCTGGATTTATGTTGTTGTGCGGATCCAGCGGGCTGGAAGTGTTGGCGATTCCACCCGTGTCGATATAGACGATGTTCGTCCGGACGTCGGAGAACGAGTTGGCAAAGCTGGTGCGGTTGTTGCGAATCAGAAATAAATCGGTTCCGAACTGAAGCGTGTGATTTCCACGGGTCCAGTTCAGACTGTCGGTGAACTGGTGCACGGGCACAAAGAAAATGGTGGAGCGAGTAAAAGGGACAAGGTTGTCGATTCCATCCAGAAGAACCGCCGGACGCAGAGAGACCCCGGCGTTCTGTCCTCCTTGGCGGACAAAACCCCAGTGAAATTCGTTGGTCAGCCTGGAGGAAATGACGGAAGTGAGTCCGACAGTCAGGCCCTTGCTGTCGTCCAACACTGTGGTAGCCGCGGACTGGCCGGGAAACTCTTGTTTTCCCGGCTGCTTGATATTTTGCGTCTGGCCGCGCAAAAACAGGGTTTCCGAGCCGCTGGTAGTAAGACGGTAATCGAGCCGGGTAATATAAGTGTTGAAGCCAGAGTCAGCGTTCGAGGAAAACCGATAGCCTAGAGTGTTCGAACCATCACCGCCTGCATTGTCATTGGCAGTTGGGTACTGTCGGAGGACGTTCAGGACCGCCTGATTCACGCCGATTCCTTGAGGGTCGATCTGGCGGATTTGGGTTGGCCCGAGCGCATAGTACCCTGGTAGCACACCGCTCACTCCGTTGACGGTACCGCCGGGACAATCCTTTGTGTCCAGGCCACCATCCGGGTTCCGTTGACATAAGTACACGAGATCGCCCGCTCGCAGAGCCGCGCTCGGCACGTTACGCAATACGCTGGTGCCCTGAGCGTCGCGCCGCCCTTCATAGTTGACGAAGAAGAAGAGCCGGTTCTTCTTGATCGGCCCTCCCAGCGTGGCTCCGAATACATTGCGCAAGAGCTTCGGCGCCTTGTTGGATTCACCAGCGGTCAACTGGGCTTTTTTCAAGAACGTGTCGTTGGCGCTGAAGATGGTATTGCGGTTGTACTCGTAGGCCGAGCCGTGAAAACTGTTGGTGCCACTCTTGGTCACGAGCGCGACCTGAGCGCCGCTGGAATAGCCGGAGTCGGCGTTGGCATTGGCGGTGATGACCCTAAATTCTTGGACCGAGTCAGGCGGCACATTCAGGACGCTTGTAAAGGCAAAACCATTATTTTGGTCGTTGACCCCGATCCCGTCGAGCGTGACGTTGGATTGGTCGCTGCGCGTGCCATTCACCGCGCCGCTCCGTGTGTCCTTCGTGGGGTCCAACTGATTCCCCAGGTACGCTACACCTGGCTGCAAGCTCAGCAACTGAACTACGTTCCGGTCGGCAATCGGCAATTCCGCAATTTGGCTTTCTTCGACAGTGTTACCAAGCGATGCGTCAGTACGATTGATGAGCGGAGCCTGGGCTTCCACCGTTACGGATGTAGAGACACCCGCAAGCTGAAACTGAATGTTTATGGTTGAGGGCGTTTTTACAACCAGCGTGACACGCGACACCACAAAAGGTGAAAAACCGCTGGCCGTTGCTTCCAGCCGATAGTTGCCCGGAGGCATATCCAGGAACTGGTACAGGCCCGCGGCGTTGCTCGTGGTAGTGCGCTGTATCCCCGCTGATACGTCGGTCAAAGTAATCTTCGCACCGGCGACGCTGGCGCCAGAGGGGTCAGCAACGCTGCCATTCAACTGGCTCGTTGATTGCGCCGCCGCCACCGTGGCCAAGAACGCCAGCATGGCGAGCACCCAAATTGCGCGCCTTGCTTCGCGCATGGATCGAACGACAGAGCTGTACGAGCGCTCGTGCTTCCCGCTGCTCTTTTGCTGATGGATTCGTGTCATGACACACCCCCGAGGAGAAGACAACGCGGGACGAAACATGTGAGAAGAAATCACGGAAGTGCTTCTCTTCCAGAGCCCGCTTGCGCCTTCTCAATTCCTGTGCGATTTGACCAACAGATCTAAAGTTTCCCCCTAGTGGGGCACATTCTAGCGAGAGATCAAGACAAAAACAACGCACAAAAAGCCGATTGCTGAACAGCGTTTCTCGCCGAATTAGCGGAGGACGGTAGCCGCGCACGTTGAGACAACCTGCATTTCTGTCATCCCTTAATGAATTGCGTGCAGCCACGCACGACCACGCAGCCAATCGCTGGGGGACGAAGAAGCCCTGATTCCATGGGGCTTCCGTGAGTTTCCTGCTGCGCAACTCCACGCACGAAGGCGAACCGTCAGGCAAAACCAACTGACACTAGAACTGACACCAGATTTCAGTAGAATAGAGTTCCTTTGGCGAGTCGAGGCCGGGGCCAGCCACCCCTCCTACCCCTTCCGCAATAGCTATAGGGCCAGAGTTCTGATTTAAAAAAATTTAAAAGTGGCCTAGCCGCCCGGGAAGATTGTCGTACCAGAACCCACTTTACCGGTTATCGCTGCCCGGGGTTAGCTGACGGCCCGCGTGATTCTCTAATCAGTTTTCCTTAAACGGGCGATGACCCAAGCAATAATCCAAATTATCGAAAGCGGAATGAGTGTAAGCACTGCAAACGGCAGAAGAAAGTTAAAGAATAGCCCGTGCTGGCCGAACATATCCGTGAGGAATGGGTGCCCTTCAACGGGAATCTTCATTGCATGGAGGAGAAGACCAAATACAATTAAAAACAGAATTAAAGCTAGGTCAGCAGCGAGAAACCAACCGATTTGACGAACGGACCGCGACGGATGGCTCATTACCACAAACTTACCATAGCCGAACCCGGTTCAGTCCCAACAAGTTTGGTAACCGGACAAGTTGCTCTGCGGGCCACTTCTGGTCAATCAAATCGAGAATGTGGCCGGCGCGTTCGATGGATTTTCCATGCGGCGTACTTGTGGGCCGCGCGAGACGGGCGAGGGCAAGGCACCCAAACAGTAAGTGTCCGAATGAGTCGAAGTTGAGGTTCTTCAGGCATCCCCGGCATCGAGACCTTTTTGGGTCTCGCTGGGACGCAAAATGCGCGCCTCAATGGATGCCTTCAGAATGACAAATCTCACGCTTTCGGCAGGGAAGCTGCGGGGGTTAGCCAGCCAATTCTTTCTGGAGCGCCTTGCCTTTGCCAAACCATGGCCTCTCGACCCTGCGCATGTACCTGGGCAACGTCCTCTTTTTGGCCGCTAACTTCTGCGCCCACTCCCGCGCCTCTTCCTTTTTTCCGGCGAGTTTCAGAAAGTTCGCGTAGTTGTACAGCGTCTCGGGAGTCGTCGAATATTGCGCGGCAGGCGCGAAATACAGCGCCGCTTTTTCGAAATCTCCAGTGCGCGCATAGGCGTCGCCCAACAAACCTGTTGCCCGGTAATAGTCGAATTTCGCATCCCTTCCGACTACATATTCCAGGTCGGGGATGGCTTCCCGATATTCACCCATAGCGAGAGCCGATTTGGCTCGCAAATAGAACGCATGCGGCGAATCGCTCCGGGCCGCAATCGCCTGGTTCAACGCCTCTCGCGCCTTCTTATAGTTTTTTTGCTCAAAATTGAGTTCGGCCAATTCTTCCAAATTTCCCGCCGAAGGATTATCCAGAATGAGTGTTTCCAAGGCCTGGATCCGCGATCGCCTGCCAAACCCCTGGAACGTTCCACGCAGCAAGCCGAGGTCGGGGATAACCTCCACGACCATGTACACACCGGCTCCCAACACTCCTCCGAAAATGATGATGTAAATCCAATAGTTCTCGGGACGCCGCTTGACGAAGTGCCAGAGGGCGATTCCTTGCACGATGAAACCCCACGGATAGAAGAGGAAACTGAGTCCTCCCATGCCGGGCCACCTCTCGCGTTCCTATCAGAATAGCGGCTTGGCCTACAGCATCCTCCATTACTTCATGGGGGTCAATTTCGGGTTTCGTAGCATTTCAGTTATCGATAACTGGCCCATCGTCCAGTCGCTTCAGCGTTTCGGCGCGGCTTGCGTAAACTCGAAGCAGGGGCACGATATATCGTGCCCCTACGAGGGAACCAAGGAGAGTGGCGCAGGCCTCGGCCAGCAAAATCGCGTCTCGCGACGCTTGAAAGCGCCGCTCCCCTGACCCTTCGAGGCTCTGGGTAAACTAAAAGTCAGGGGCTTCCACCACTGTGGGAGGCGGCAAGGTAAAGGAGTTTGTTGTGAGCGCAGAGTGGATTTTCTCTGTCGCGCTCCAGCTAAGTCAGGGCGCGCTTGAGACGCCTGGTGGTTTTCTGTAATTGGTGCTTAAGAGCGTCCACTTGCTTCGAGATGTCCTCAAGCTCTCTTTTGGCAAGCACTCCAGCCTTTGCAACCTTATGAGCGGTGCGATCCGCTCTGCCCATTGCGGCGCCGATTTTCGTCGCGACCCGTGTGAGTCTGCTTTTCCTGGCCATGTGTAACCTCCATTCGAGATAGCAGCCATCCTATACCATACGCGGGATTATGGGATTGTCACTCTGAAAAAACACCTGCGGTGGGCGCAACGGGAAGAACGCCCACGCGCTTGTCGCGTCATTTCCGAACGCAGTACAATAGACTGTTTGCAGATCGAGGAGGAAGCGCACCATGGCGACAGCAGAACCGAAACTCCATTTGCCCGAGTTCACCAACGAACCTTACGTTGACTTCAGCAATCCCGAGAACCGCAAAAAAATGGAGGACGCGCTGAAGAAAGTCGCCTCGGAATTCGGCCGCGAGTATCCCATGTGGATTGGCGGGAAGAAGGTTACGACATCGGAAAAGCGTACCTCGACGAATCCTTCGCGACCGTCGGAGGTTATTGGCGTTTTTCAGCACGCCAACACGGAAATGGCGCGCCAGGCCGTGGAAGCCGCGCACAAATATTTCGATACTTGGAAGAAAGTTCCATTCCAGGAGCGCGCGAAATGTTTATTTCGCGCCGCGCAGATCGTGCGCGAGCGGAAATTCGAGTTGAGCGCGCTGGTGTGCTACGAAGTCGGGAAGAGCTGGGCGGAAGCGGACGGCGACATCGCGGAAACGATCGACTTCTGCGAATTCTACGGCCGCGAGATGCTGCGGCTCGGGGAGCCGCAAAAACTCACTCCCATGCGCGGCGAGCGCAACTACCTTGTGTACATTCCGCTTGGCGTCGGCGCGGTCATTCCGCCGTGGAATTTTCCGTCCGCCATTATGGCGGGACTTGTCGTGGGTTCGCTCGTTACCGGCAACACCGTGGTGGTGAAGCCGGCCGGCGATTCGCCGACGATTGCCGCGCAGTTTATCGACATTTTGTTCGAGGCCGGCATTCCCAAGGAGGCAGTGAATTTTCTTACTGGCCCCGGAAGCGAAATCGGCGACGTGCTGGTGCAGCATCCCAAGACGCGCTACATCGGCTTCACTGGATCGAAGGAAGTCGGGCTGCGCATCAGCGAGCTAGCCGCGAAGGCGTCACCAGGGCAGATCTGGATCAAGCGCACGGTCCTGGAAATGGGCGGCAAGGACGCTATCGTGGTGGACGAGGAAGCTGACATCGACGCGGCCGTGGAGGGCACGGTGCAGGCCGCGTTCGGCTATCAGGGGCAGAAGTGCTCGGCGTGTTCGCGCGCGATCGTGTCCGAAAAAATTTACGACACGTTCGTGCAGAAACTCGTCGAGCGCACCAAGAAAGTCACCATCGGGCCGAGCGACGATCCCAACAATTACATGGGGCCGGTGATCAGCAAGTCGGCGATGAAAACAATTCTCGATTACATCGAAGTAGGCAAGAAGGAAGGAAAACTGCTCGCCGGCGGAAAGCGCGCGCCCGGAGACGGATATTTTGTCGAGCCGACGATTATCGCCGATGTCGATCCCAAGGCGCGGCTCGCGCAGGAGGAAGTGTTTGGCCCGGTGCTGGCGGTGATTAAGGCGAAAAATTACGATCACGCGCTGGAAATTGCCAACAACACGGAATTCGGGCTGACCGGCGCAGTTTACTCTAAGAATCCCGAAAAAATCAAAAAAGCCGAAGAGGCATTTCACGTCGGCAATCTCTATCTGAACCGCAAGTGCACCGGCGCGCAGGTGGGCGCGCATCCCTTCGGCGGTTTCAATATGTCGGGGACGGATTCCAAGACGGGCGGAAAAGATTATTTGCTGCTGTTCATGCAGGCCAAGGCGGTTGCGGAAAAAGTATCAAACTAAGAGCTGCCAGGCGTTCTTGACTGCGCGCGCTTCTGAAACCACTTCATCACCAAGAACACGGGATAACTGAGCACCAGCATCAATAACGCGAGCGGCGCGTTTTCGCGGTCCGTCGCGATCGAAGCAATCAAAAACAAAATAGAAGCGCCCAGCGCGATTGCCGTGGTCCAGGGATACCCCCATGCGTGGTACGGGCGATTCATCTCCTTCTCTCGCTTGCGCAGAACAAAGAGGGATGTATACGTAAGCGTATAATTCGCGACAAAGAAAAAGGAGAGCATGGCAATCACGCGCTCGAATGAGCCGAGAACAAAAAACAAGCTGACGGTGGTGCTCAAGAGAAGCGAAAGCGCGGGCGTTCCCCCGGTGTTGACGCGCGCCACGCGGCGAAAGAAGAGACCATCGCAGCTCATGGCATGAAGGGTGCGCGAGGAGAAGAGCAGGTTGGAGTTGACGCAGCTCAACATGGAAACGATCATGATCGAGCGGATGATAGGATCGCCGAATCTTCCGAAGACGCGATCGGCGACCGTGCCCAAAACAAAATCGTTACCGGCGATTTCATTCATAGGGAGCACGTACAACGCCACGAGATTCAGCAGCAGATAGATCCCCATCACGGTAAAGACGCTGCCAAAGATGGCCCGCGGAATATCACGGCCCGGCTCACGCACTTCTTCTCCGAAATAGATAACTCCATCCCAGCCATCAACGGTGTAGACAACAGCCTGCAATCCGAGAACGATGGCAACGACGAGCGGCCACCCCATGGGTACTGAGGGAAGGGCCGCGGTTGCCGCTGGAGCCGCCGCGCGTGCATGCGCGCCCATGATAAAGCAGGCGATGATAAGAATTATGAGCGCAGCGGTTTTCAACGCCGCAGTCAGGAGTTGCGCGGCGCTGCCCCAGCGGACGCCGCGCCATTGCAGGATGCCAAATCCGAGGACGGTCGCGGCGGAGACGAGTTTTACGTGACCGGCAAGCGGGGGAAAAAGATGGCCGCTGTACTCGGCGATGACGATGGCGACGGCGGCGGTGCCGCACGTGGAGAGCCAGTCGCTCCAACCGACGATGAAGCCCGCGTAATCGCCGAGCGCGCGGCGCGAAAAATTGTATTGGCCACCGCTGCGGGGAATGGCCGCGCCGAGTTCGGCCATTGAGGAAGCGCCGAACAGAGCGTAGAGGCCGCCTACAATCCAAACACCGAGGAAGAGCCAAGCGTTTGGAAGGCCTTGCGCGATGTCGCCTGGCGTGCGCACGATTCCAGCAGAGATGGCGTTGCCGACAGCGACGGCAATGCCAAACCACGTGCCCAGCACTTGCAACAAGTGCCCGCGATGCGGCGTGTACTTTGCGGCGGGAGTGGAAGACGCGTCCGTTGTGTTAGACAATGTGGATCTCAGGCAAGATTTTGGAACGCTTCAATGATAAGGGGCCATGATACTGGCGAAATGCGAAAAAGCAAGCCGGAACTCAGGCAAGCGTTGCGGCAACTATTCTCATAAATAATGGCTTACACAAAAATCGACGGATTTATCGCGTGGATGCGTTTTCGCGCGGCGTATCCCCACATTCGAAGCGGATCGCGTGTGTGCGACCTCGGCTGCGGACTGGAAACGGCTTTTCTTGATTACGCTGCGGACCGCATCGCGTATGGCGCTGGTGTGGACGACCAGGTGAGAGAAGACGCGCAAAGCCGATGGCAGCGCGTTCGAACGGACTTGCGTTCGCCATTACCGTTTCCGGCGGGGCATTTCGATCACGTCGTGATGCTGGCGGTGCTCGAGCATTTGACGGAGCCGGAGCCCGTGTTGCGGGAAGCGGATCGCGTGCTGGCGCCGGGAGGGTCGCTGATAATGACGTGGCCGGCGGCCGCAGTGGATCCGATTCTCGGCGTGATGCGTGGACTGCGCTTAATCAGTGATGAAATGGAAAGCGACGAGCATCAAAAGCGGATTCCTGTCGAAGCGCTACAGCAGATGCTCGAGAAAATTGGATTCCGGAAATTCCTGCACGAGCGATTCGAATTTGGGTTGAATAATTTGCTGGTCGCCACAAGGGAATCGAGCTGAAGGATTTCAATAGACACATCGCGCCCGGATTCCTTCGTCCATCCTCGTCGGATGGACTCAGGATGACAAATTGTAGAACTGATTGGAGCGGGACAATAAACTATGCACATTCGGCCTACCGCGCTGGTGAGTTGCCCGGAGGGGAATACGGTTCGAGGAAAGTGTTGTCGGTGTCGGGAGTGACCAGCCAGATTTGGCGATCCTTGAAGTATTCGAATAGTTTTTGATTTTGTTCGGGAGTAAGCTCGCGCGCCCAAAGAACTTTGGCTTCGTCAATGTCCGCGCCGTTGTAAACCCACTCGTCGTGAATGTTGTGATCGTCTCCGTAGCGAACAATGATCAGGTGTTTGCCTGGAGCGCTCTCCAATTTTTTCTGGATTGCGGCGCGGCTGACGTCGCCCTGGCAAGTCCACCAAATCGGATCGCAGGAGCGATTCTTGACTGCGCCGCCGACATCGAAGGCCAGTAGCGCGACCACAGCCCATGACAATGCGACTCCGAGTGGGCGTCCTGCGACGGTCACGGTGCGAAGATGACGGATAGTTTGCACGATTAGCGCGAAGAATACGCAGGTCAGAGGAGCGGCGTAATGGGAGTTTGACCAGACCACAGCGAAGAGGCCGGGCACGCAAAGAAAAAACGAGAGGGAAAGAAGCCGCATCTTTCGATCACGAAAAGCGAACGGAAGCCACGCCGCAAGCAAGAGCAAACCCATCCAGAAATAAGTCGTGGTGTAGCGGGTAATTTTCAGCCACGAAATGGATTTGAAGTCCGAAAAGGTGGTGTGATACTCCTCGCGCTCGAAGTCGTTGTAAAAATCCTCGAATTGCGGGTTGTTGTAGTGCTTCGGTGGTTCGGCATGCTGCCAGATGAACATAGGGGCGGTGTGATAGGTGCGCACGTTCAATGTGTGCGGCAGGAGGAGAGGATTGCCGGTGAGGCGCCAGTTGTAGTAACCCATGAACGCGGCCGTGAGTAGCAGGGTGACAGAAAGGGGAAGGACTACACTGCGGACGAACGAGCGCGGATTCACAGAGGATGGCCGTTTTCGAGCGAATGTCCACAGAGCGTAGCCCGCCGCAGCGAGAAAGAGCAGGAGTCCTTCGAAGGGCCGACTATTTGCGAGAATGGCGGTTCCCAATCCCAGCAGGAGCGCATTCTTTGTGATTGCAGAGGCGCTTGCCGGGGTTATTGATGGAGCTATGGCGAACCGGAGAATTCTCGGAAGCGCGCCGAGCATGAGCGCGCCTCCGGCGGCGGCGACAGCTCCCCCCCAGTAGCTATTCATCCAATAGCTGGAGAATCCGAATTTGAGCGCCACCAAGGCCGCGCCGAGAAATGCCCAGCGAGCTGGCATCCATGCCTGGAGCATCCACAGAATCGCGGCGCACATGGCGGCGTCGCTCAGCAGCACGCCGAGCCACGGATGGCCGAGGAGCTGCCCGAAGGCCAGCGCGAAGCCCTGTGCCGGCGGGTACATCGAGGAATAGGTGGGGAACCAGTTGACGTGGAAAGTCTCGAAGCTCATCCACATGGGATGAGGAGGATTGGCGAGGCGGCCATGCGCAAAGGTATCGGCCATAAGCAGATAGCTGAATTCGTCGTGGATTCCCGGAACCGGAACGGGCAGTAAGGGAAGAAGGAACAAGCGAATTCCCAGAACGGCGAAGAATAAAACGCGCGGAGCGAGAACCTTTCGTTCGGCGAAGCGCGAGAGAGTATGCTCAATCTTGGCGAAAAAGATTTTGCTGGCTTTCGGTAAGAGAACGGCGAGGACAGAGACAAAAAGTCCGGTGAGCAAAACGCCGATGATCGTGGAAGAGAATTGCAGCGCCGCGCTGCCGGAGTCTTCGTTCATTTTACGATCGAATCGCGGATTGAAGAGTGATTTGGGTGTTCAAGACCGGTAGAGAATAGCGCATTTTCCGGGCAGCTCCAGACCGTCTTATGTATGACCTTCAGAATGAACTGATTGTCCGATCCGCCGACCTACCAGGAGTTATCCAGAAATCCGGGGCACGGGATGGACTTGGCCGACGTTCTCGGCTCTAATTGCTTAGACTATGCTGCCCTTGAGGAGATGGAAATGGTCCTCAAAGAATACGGCGTCTACTGTGTAAATTGTAAGTCATTCATCAGAATCAATTCCTACGAATTTGACCCGCCGCAGAAGCCTGCACCAACATTTCTTCCAGCACCAAATGGAGAAACCTTATCTTGTAAAGCCTGCGGAGATGTTTGCGTCTACCGCGCAGTCGATATTGTTCATCGCTTCGCTTCGTAAATACGTACGAGGATTAAGTTGTCCGGTAATCCTGTCAGCTTAACCGGTCGATGCAACATCATCTAATCAGCCTGATGCGACAATACTTCCTCCTAGAGAACCGAACTGTCCGGCTGTAACTAATCAGACCTACACCAGGGTGCTGTTCCGTTTAAATCAACGCTCGCGAACGACTTTAGCTTTTGAAACTCCCGCGAGTAGACTTCGTGCGAGTGTTGCGCCGACCCAGCCTTCTCGCTTCACTTGCTGGGCGCGACAACGAAGATGCCCTTCCCATAGACTGGCACGAAGATGTGCCCGTTCTTCGTATTCACGGCAACGGAGTGAACCCCTGGACCCTCGAAAGGAATGTCCGCGACAAACTCTTCGGTAGCTGCGTTGACCACACCCACTGCCCCAGCCGCGGCCGTAGCCAAGTTCGTTGCCCCCTCCGTGGTGTGCGCGAAGTAGTAGCTGTTGGACTCGGAATCGTACCAGACCTCGTCGGTGTCCCCCACTTTGGGAACAGTTTTTTGATTCCGCCCGGTTCGAGCGTCCATAGCAACGCCGCCAACGGAGCCGCATGCCGCCATCAGACGCCCGTTTGGCCCGGCGGTCAGGCCACTGAGCGTAAGGTCGAGTACTCCGCCTTTGCATTCCACGGGAAAGTTCATGATCGGATTCGGGAGCTTGTGAGGATCGAACACATCGATACGATTCTTGGCCCCAGGGACATTCTGGTAAAACCATCCGGTCTCCCGATCCCAAACCGGTTGTTCCAGACCGTCCTGTTCCGCGGGATACTTGTAGTGACCCAACACGGATCCATCGGCAGTGGAAATGAAGGTCAAAAACGGCGGTGCATCTCCATCGCTAGACGCCATTAGGATCTTATCCGTCGGGTCATAAGCCACTTCGTCAACTCGAAACTTGCCCCCGGTTGGGATTCTGCGAATGGCGGTCGTACCCGGCTGCGTCGCGTCCGCTTCAATGATGTTGCCGGCGCCATCTCCAGCCCACACGTGGCCGAGGCCGTCCGATACAACTCCATTTGGCCCGGAGCAGTGGCGCAGGTCTTTGGGATTAGCTGGGCAAGGCCTGCTGCCCGAGTACTGGCCTTTCCCGATGAACCCAATAAACGTGTCCGTAGCGGCGTCAACGAGGTCGATGGCGTTATTCGTGCGATCGGTCAGGTAATACTTTTGCGTGGAGTTGTCCACCCAGCTGATGTCGAAGCCGTACGGCCCGTAATTGGTCGGGGAACCCTTGACCATCGAAATGTGGCGCGTCTGGGCCAGAGCTAGGGTGGCGAGCGCTGCGACGGAAAATACTAAGGTTGCTAATGTCCTCATAGCAGGTTTATTTCCTCCGAAAATTTCCAATCGGCTTCTGTCTCGCGCATCGTACGCTTGTGCTGAGCTTAAGACAACGAATTTGCCGCCAGAGCAGACCCAAATGGGGATCGCGAAATTCCAACTGCTAAGCTCAACTGGAATTTTTCTTCAGCAGGCGGCCGAGACTCATTTCACTTGGCGGTGTCTTCAGACCGAGGACGGCATTGCTGACCATTTCGCCCATCGCCGGGCCGTGCTTAAAGCCGTGGCCGGAGCCACCGCCCACTATCCACGTATTTTCCGCTTCCGGGTGGCGATCCAAGATGAAATCATGGTCGGTGGAGTTTTCGTACTGGCAGACGCGGCTTTCCACCAATGGGGCACCAGCCATCGCCGGAAAGCGCAGGCGAAGATAGGCGCGTCCGGCGGTCAACCCCTCATCAGAAATCCGGCGCTCCATGGTGGTGGGATCAATCACGGGTCCGCGCGCGTCGTCAGCCATCTTGAAGCCGCGCCAGTGGTTTCCGGGGATGCCATAGAATAGGTGGTCACTTCCCGCAGGCTGTCCACTACCATCAATCCAGACCGGCAGTTGGGTGTCGCTGAAGCGCAAATCCCCTGCGGCAGTGCCGAAGAAAAAGACCTCCTGGCGAGTGGGAGTGATAACCTGCGCCAGAAAAGGGAAGACTTTTCCGAGCCATGGACCACAGGCGAACACATAATTGTCAGCGGTCAGGGTTTCACCAGATGAAATGCTGATTCCCTGCATGCGATGAGAAGTTATCGGGCCGGGAGTGACTTGCGCCTGCTGGTATTGTCCTCCTTCCTTTAGGAACGCGTTCAAAACGGCTTCACATCCGCGGCGCGCGGCAAGATAACCGGAATCGGGCTCAAGGATGCTCCAGGAGACACCCTCAAAATTCACTTGCGGCCAACGCTTGGCGCAATCCGCGGTAGAAAGTTTCTCGTAGCGGACGCCGGCCTCTTTCAGCAAAGGCAAAGCGGCGCGTTCGTAGGAATCGTCCGCGCCCGCCATCCGGAGTGCGCCACTTTTGAAGAAAAGCTTCAGATTCCATCGTTGTTCGTTTTCCTGCCACATCTGCAGTGCCCGGGCTACCATCCGCGTATAGATCCCCACGGGACCATAAGTGGCTCGGATTACGCGAGTCTCTCCGCCCGAGCTGGCGCGCGAATTTCCCGGACCCCACGCGTCGAGAAGGGTGACCTTCGCACCGCTCCGCAAGAGTTGGAGTGCGGACCAGCCGCCGAACGCGCCCGCGCCGATGACGATCACTAAAGTCTTAAGCGAACCTGCAAGTGTGGGGGAGCTTGCAAGGTAAGCAGCACTCGCAATTGCGGAAGTCTTCAGAAAAGTGCGGCGCGAACTGTTCGTGGCCATCATTGGGCTCTCAACTCGAATTGCACGAGGGCGGCCTATTCCAGAACGAGTGGATCGTGTGTTCAGCGTGGGTAGAGGATAACGCATTTTCAACGAAGCCAGGGATTTACACGGAAAATAAGGAGAACACCGAAGCTCGAGATACGCTAACGCTCGATTTCAACTTCGGTCGTTTGGTCGGATTTATTCGGCGAGGCAGCTTGCGGATTCTCGGCATAATCCGCAAGCTCAAGGCGTAAATTACCGGCGTTGGTCGAGTAAGTGATGCCCGTTTCGAAATCCACGATTCCATTGCGAATGAACTTTTCGATTTCTCCATCGAAGTGCTGCATGCCTTCGTTCGTTCCATCGCGCATGGCGTCCAGCAACGACTTGCCTTCGGCCTCGCCTTTTTCTACATATTCGCGCGTGCGCATCGAGGATTTCAGAATTTCAATCGCAGCGATGCGACCCTGGCCATCTTTTTTGGGAAGCAAGCGCTGGGAAACGATATAGCGGAAGGCTTTTGCCAGCCGCGCGCGAATAGCCAGCTGGTCGGAGAGAGGGAAAACGCCGATGATGCGCTCGACGGTTTTGGAGGCGTCAATGGTATGCAAAGTGGAGAGCACCAGATGGCCCGTTTCGGCAGCTTCTAGAGCGATTTCGATGGTTTCGCGGTCGCGCATCTCACCGACAAGAATGACCTTTGGCGCTTGACGCAGGGCGCCGCGCAAGGCCAGCGCAAAACTTGGCGTGTCGCTGTGCAATTCGCGCTGATGAATCGTCGACCGTTTGTGGCGATGCAGAAATTCGATGGGGTCTTCGATGGTCAGTATGTGGTAGGCCTTCTCTTCATTCATCCTGTCGAGAATGGCGGCGAGCGTGGAGGATTTTCCAGAGCCGGTGGGACCCGTGACAAGCACGATGCCATTACGCAGTTCCACGATCTCTTGCAGCACATCCGGCAAGTTCAAGGCGGCGAATCCCGGAATATTGTTGGGAATGACGCGCATCACGACGGCGCAGGTACCTCGTTGCTTGAAAACATTGACGCGGAATCTGGCGACTCCGGTGATCCCGTAAGAGAGGTCAGCGGACCCTTCCTGTTCCAGCTTGCGAGCGGGTGTCTCGTTCTTGCCCATGATGTCGTAGGCGAGGAAAGAGGTGTCCTGCGGGGTAAGACATTCAAGGCCTTTGAATTTGAGCTCGATGAGCTGGCCGCTGACTTCCACTTGCGGAGCGCGTCCTGGAGAAAAGATGAGGTCGCTGATTTGCGCGTGACTCTTCAACATGGCCGTTACCAGCTGCGCGGTATGGATCTTACGCGGCGCGGGAGGTGCCTGAGGCGGCAGTGTTTGCGTTGGTGTTCCCATGGTTTGATTGAATCCTCGCGAGGGCCAAGGTGCGGAGGCCCGGATCGCCTGAAGGGAAATAATTCCAGCTGCTTGTGCGACGAGTTCATTGTATGCGAGGGGACGGATTCCGTGAGACGAGATCAAAGAAATGCGTGCGCGAAGAGTACATGGAACTCGAACGAAAGTTGACGGAGCTGGTTAGGGCGCCAGGAGCTGAAGAAGAAGTTCAGCGTTCGAGCCATTCTGACAGATAGAGAGAGCGGCGCAATTATCGATGACCCAGTCCGCGCCAGCTTCGATGAGTTCGGGCTCGGGCATGGTGGTGCGGACTGCGAGTACTCGTGCGCCCGCGGATTTGCCGGAACGAATACCAGAGGGAGCGTCCTCGATTACCACGCAAGCAGCAGGAGAGAAGCCCACGCTCTTGGCGCCGAGCAGATAGGGCTCCGGGTCGGGTTTGCTGTGAGTGATGTCGCTGGCGGTGACGAAATGTTTAGGCAGGGGCAATCCGGCGGCACGAATGCGCACTTCGGCGAGCGGGCGAGTGCCGGAAGTCACCACAGCCCAGCGATCCGCGGCGAGCGATTGCAAGAGCTCGAGGGCGCCTGGCAGGGGAACGACGTCAGCAACATCTTCAATTTCGCGGCGCTCGACGTCGCGGTCTTCCGCTACAAGGGCGGCGTGATCGGCGTTGGGGAGGAGTTCCCGGATAGTCGTGAGGCTGGTGCGTCCATGGGCCATGCGGACCACAGTATCGGGATCGAAGCCGTATTTCCGTGCCCAGGCGGTCCAGACTCGAGCGACGGCAGGCGTGGAGTCCACCAGCACGCCGTCCAAATCGAATAACACAGCCGCGCACTGAATTTTCATGGCTTACATAATACTTGGTATTCTGGCTCGTATAGGAATGAGCGGAATGAAATCCAAATTGCAAGTGATGAAATTCGGGGGAACATCGGTCGGCGATGCGTCGTGCATCGCGCGCGCGGTGCAGATTGTGGCTCGCGCGGCGCGCGAGAACGGCGTGGTGGCGGTGGTTTCGGCGATGACCGGAGTCACGAACCGCCTGGTGGAGGCGGCCACCCGGGCAGGCTCCGGCGACGAGCAAGCGGGAGCCGGTCTTATCGAGGCGCTTCGAGGCCAGCACCATGACGCTCTTGCGGCGCTGGTTCCCGCGGGAGAAGCGCGATCGGAAATTGCGCGCCGCATCGGTGAGACGCTCGCGGAAGGGCAACGACTTTTCGAAGGCACCGCGCTTCTGCGCGAGGTGACGCCGCGGGCACTGGACTCGATTTCCAGTCTGGGCGAACGGCTGTGCGCGCCGATATTTGCGGGCGCGTTGAGCGAGCTAGGCGTGCGCGGCGTGGGCATCGACGCCACGGAGTTGATCATCACGGACTCGTACCATGGCGGCGCGGAACCCCTGATGGACGCGACGCGCGAGCGTTGCGAAGCGCGGCTACGGCCGTTGCTCAAGAAAAAAGCCGTCCCGGTGGCCACGGGCTTCATCGGCGCGACTCGCGAAGGCACGCTGACGACTCTTGGGCGCGGGGGCTCCGACTATTCCGCGACAATCCTTGGCGCGGCGATGGGGGTGGACGAGGTCATTATCTGGACGGACGTGGACGGAGTGCTCACGGCCGACCCGCGGCTCGTTCCCGATGCGCGAACGATCCCGGAAATTTCCTACCGCGAAGCCGCGGAGTTGGCGTACTTCGGCGCGAAGGTGCTGCACCCGAAGACGCTGCGTGCCGTCATGCCCGCGGGCATCCCGGTGTGGATTCGAAATAGCTTTTCGCCTGAGAAGGCGGGAACGATGATCTCGAAGCAGGGACGCAGCATCGGCGGGGGAGTCAAGGCGCTGACGGCGATTCGGGACGTCGCGCTTATCAGTGTGGGCGGACCAGGGATTGTCGGCGTGCCCGATGTGGTCGGACGGACGTTTTCGACCACCGCGGAATTGCGTGCGAACGTGCTGCTGATTTCGCAGTCTTCCTCGCAGAACGACATTTGCTTCATCGTCGGGGCGGGCGATGCGCAACGCACGGTGGAAGCACTGCGCCGGGAATTTGCCCAGGACCTCTCGCACGAAGTGGTGGACCACATCACCGTCGACCCGAAGATCGCTATCGTGGCAGTCGTCGGCGAAAACATGCGCGGCACGCGAGGAATTGCCGGGCGCACCTTCAACGCGCTGGGCCGGGAAGGCGTTAACATCATTGCTATCGCGCAGGGCTCGTCGGAGACGAATATTTCGTTCGTGGTGGAAGACGGCGCAATTAAGCAAGCGTTGCTGGCCGCGCATCGCGAATTCGGGTTGGGAGCTCCCGAACCCAATCGATCCTAACCAACTTGGGACCGCTAGTTAGTGCAGAAACCGCCGGTCCGAAATACGCCGTTGAGTGTTTGGCGCGCAGTTTGGATTTTGAGAGGGTCGGGGCAGTCCAAATATAAAGCTCCGAGAATATAAAATTGGGGGAGTCGGATTAGTTGGGGTGGGAGACGGGATTTGAACCCGCGACTTTCGGTGCCACAGACCGACGCTCTACCAACTGAGCTACTCCCACCACTCGATGGCAGTTTAGCATGAGGGAATCGTGCGACGGAAGATGCTCCGTCCAGGGGGCCTGAGTATTTGCGCGGGAGCTTTTCTTGGCCGTGTTCTCGCCGTTTCCCGTGAAGCGCTCGGGGGCCAACGGCAATGCCACCCGTTGCAAGCTGGATACCGCGGGTCACGGGCAGGGTTGGGCTTGTTAGACTGGTGCGAGAGGAATTGCATCCCCGCGCATGAGCCCCGGCAAGAACGATAGCCGCCACTTCGAGCGGCAGCACGATTACGCGCGCCCGGTGATTATTTTCCTCGCGCTTCTCGCCCTCTTTGAACAGCCAGGATCCCCTGCCGCGCACCGTGCCGTCTCCTTCCTTACCTGGTACTTGGCTCTATCGCTGGTTGTGATAGCGCTCGATGCTTTGTTCCGGAAGCGGGCGGTGCATCTGCCGCTGGCGTGCGATTTTGTGGCGCTCGCAATCTTCATGTACTTGAGCCCGTCAACGGTGCCGGCGTGGTTTCCTTATCTGTTCATCTGTTATGCAGCGGGAATTCGCTGGGGGCTGCGCGCGGCAATACCCGTGGCGGCGGTACTTTCGCTCAGTCTGGTTTACCTCACTGCATACAATGGCGAACTACGGTGGGCGAGAGTTATCGCGTGGATAGGGCTGACGGCGGGAACATTTACGGGGGGCACGGGGCTCGCATTTCTGGGTGACCGGAGCCGTCGAGTCACCGCGGAAAACGAATTTTTTTCCAGGATCACTGGGACGATGCAGGTTGATCAAGGCCTCGCGGAGTCTCTGCGGCTTTTTCTCGAGGAGCTGGCCGTCGCGTTTCATTGCGAAGAAGCCCTGCTCGCTTACCGCGATGCCGACCTCGAGCGAATATTCCTGTGGCGGCTGAAGTCGGGTGTAACGGAGCGGCTCAGCCCGGATAATCTGCCGCTCGCGCGCGCGGACGGCTTTCTGCTTGATGATTTGGACGCCACGCTGTGCTGGAATTCTTTCAACGGCGAGGGTTCAGGGTTTGGCTGGGACAGGCGGAACGGCCGCAAGATCAGGACGCTTCCGCGTCTGCCCAATTCGACGGTTCAGGAACTGAAGCTGAAGTCGCTGATGTCGGTGGCATTCGATCAGGAAGGCCGGACGGTGGGGAGGCTTTTCGTCACCAACGGCCGGCAGCCATTTAACCGGGAAGACCTGGGCTGGCTGGAGCGCATCGCGACGCACGTGAGCCCCTCCCTCGAAAATGTGTTTCTGCTGCGGCACCTGCGGGCACGAGCGATCGAATCGGAGCGCAGCCGCATCTCGAGGGATCTGCACGACGGGATATTGCAGACCCTGTTGAGCATCGAAATCCAACTGGACGTGCTCCGGAGGAAGGTTTCGGGGGCGCCGGAACAGGCGGTGGCGGGCTTGGCGGCGCTGCAACAGACGGTCAAAAACGAATCGGCCGAGCTGCGGCATATGGTCACCGACCTGCGGCCGTTGCGCGTGCAGAGCGCCGACCTGGTGGACCTGATGCGCGGATTCGCCGAGCGCTTCCGCAATGAGTCCACCGTGGCGCTGGACCTGTTGATCGATTCGGTGGCGATGCAGGCCCCGGACCGGGTCTGCCGGGAGATTTTCCAGATTTACCGAGAAGCACTCAACAACATAAAAAAGCATGCGAAGGCTTCCCATGTCGTGGTAAAACTGTCGCAGGATGACAGCCGGCTGGTTCTCGTGGTGGACGACAACGGCGACGGTTTTAGTTTCGCCGGGAGATTTACCGGGGATGAGCTTGATCGTTTGCGGTTGGGTCCGATTTCCATAAAGGAGCGCACGCGTACCGTGGGAGGGGTTTTGACCGTTGAGTCGAACCCTGGGCATGGTGCGCGTCTAACAATCGAAGTCCCCCTCGGTTGATATGGCAAAGACAAAACAGCAAATACGCGTTTTACTGGCCGATGACCACGCGATTTTTCGCGATGGATTACGCAAACTCCTTGATTCCGACGACGACATCACGATCGTCGGGGAGGCGCAGAACGGCGCGGAATGCATCAAGCTTCTCGCCAAGCTCAAGCCCGATATTCTCCTGCTGGATCTCCGCATGCCGGACAAAGACGGGTTGGCTGTGCTCGAGGAAGTCAATTTCGACACCTTGCCGACGCGCGTGATTGTGCTGACCGCGGCGGAAGACGACCGCGACGTGGTCCGAGCGATGCGACTAGGCGCGCGGGGCGTGGTGCTGAAACAGTCCGCCACGGATCTCCTAGTCAAGAGCATTCAACGGGTCTTTGCAGGGGAGATCTGGCTGGACAACCGCATGACTGCGGAAGTCATGAAGGCGTTTTCGAAGTCATCGGATTCCGGACCGCGGCGGGAAAAACCGCTGTTGAGCGACCGGGAAAAAGAGATCGTGCAGCTGGTCGCGCAAGGATTCCGGAACAAAGAGATTGGCGAGAAGTTGTTCATCAGCGAGCAAACCGTTAAGAACCATCTGCACAATATTTTTGACAAGCTTGGTGTGTCCGACCGGCTGGAGCTGGCGCTCTACGCCATTCATCACCGGCTGATCGACCAGACCTGACGCCGCAGAACTGGTCGCGTTTCGCTGGAAGGACCGCGTAGTTGTCCCCTCCCTGATGCTGTGGATGGCAATTCCTTCGCAAGGAACCTTGCCTGGGTAGCGTCGTTCCCGGAGAATGAGAAGTTCGGATTTGGTTCTGAATACGTGCAGCGAGGATCGCTTCGCTCCCGGCGGAGCCGCAAGCAAGATGGGGACTCAGGTGAATTCGCTCAAAAGACTGGTGGCGTACTTCTCGATGGAAATTGCGCTTGAGAACGCCATGCCGTCGTATAGCGGGGGACTAGGCGTGCTGGCGGGAGACACCATTCGCGCTGCGGCGGACGTCCGCGTGCCGATGGTCGCCGTATCGCTCCTTTACCGGAAGGGATATTTCACGCAGCGCCTCTCGGAGGACGGCACGCAGACGGAAGAGCCGGTGGAGTGGCGCGTCGAAGATTTTCTGCAAAAAGAAGAGGTGCGAACTAGCGTTACGATTGAAGGCCGTCGCGTGGAACTCCGCTGCTGGCGATACGCCGTGAAAGGCGTGCGGGGCTTCGAGGTGCCGGTTTATTTTCTGGATGCGGACGTCGAGGGCAACGCGGAGAGCGACCGGAATCTCACCGGCACCCTGTATGGTGGCGATGCCTACTACCGGCTTTGCCAGGAAGTGATCCTGGGAATCGGCGGGGTGCGCATGTTGCGCGAGCTGGGCCACCGCGACCTGGCGCGCTATCACATGAACGAAGGCCACGCCGCGCTTCTCTCCCTCGAGCTGCTCGGGGAAGAAGCGGAGAAAGAAGGCCGTACGCAGATCGTCGGGGAAGACATCGAAAAGGTCCGCAACAAATGCGTATTCACGACGCACACTCCGGTACCGGCGGGTCATGACCGGTTTCCAATGGAATATCTCACTCGAGTGTTCCCCAACCAGGTCAGTTTCTTCGATCTGAAGGACGCGAACTCCGCCGACTTGGTAAAACGCGTGCTCCAGGCGGAACAGAATTTTCCGGACCTGCGGCAGGCGGCACGGGCGGGGGCATCCGTAAACATGACTTATCTGGCGCTCTACATGAGTACGTATGTCAACGGAGTAGCCAAGCAGCACGGCGAGACCTCGCGGCAGATGTTTCCGGGAGTGACGATCGAGGCTATCACCAATGGCGTTCACGCGGGCACCTGGGCTTCACTATCATTTCAGCAAATGTTTGATGGATTCATTCCGACCTGGCGCGAAGACAATTACAGCCTGCGAGGCGCGTTAGCGTTGCCTCCCGAGGAGGTGTGGTCGGCCCATTTGCTTGCGAAAAGTGACTTGTTTGAGGTGGTACGCCAAAAGACGGGTCTAGTTATGGACCTGGAGACGTTCACGATCGGATTCGCTCGCCGCGCCACGAGTTACAAGCGCGCAGACCTCATTCTGTCCGATCTGGACCGGCTGCGCCAGATCGCCAAATCGGCCGGAAAATTCCAGATTGTTTTCGCGGGAAAAGCGCATCCCAACGACGGCGGTGGAAAAGAGATTATCCGGCGCATTTTCCAGGCGAAAAAGGCGCTGCGGAAAACGATACCGATCGTGTTCCTGGATGATTACAATCTCGACGTAGGTGGCAAAATAACTTCCGGCGTGGACCTGTGGCTGAACACACCGCAATTTCCCCTGGAAGCTTCCGGCACGAGCGGGATGAAGGCGGCGCTGAATGGCGTGCCGAGCCTGAGCATTCTCGATGGGTGGTGGGTCGAAGGAAACATTGAAGGCGTCACCGGTTGGTCCATCGGAGAAAAGCGCCCGACGAATTCAAATAATGTGGCGACCGACAACGCTGCGGAAGCGGAATCGTTGTACGCAAAGCTGGAAAACGTAATTCTGCCGCTGTTCTACAAGGAACGGGCGCGGTACCTGGAAGTCATGAAACACGCAATTGCGATCAACGGCGCGTTTTTCAATACCCAGCGCATGGTGCAGCAGTACGTCACGGAGGCCTATTTGCGTTAGTGGCCGGCGGCGTGAATCTCGGTTTCCGGCTTGGGATTCTTCTTGTCGCCACGCAATTCCGCGGCGGCATTTAGAATGTCAGTTTTCGCGAAGTATTCAAAGAAACTCCATTTGCCGTATTTTTCCTTTAGCTGCGGCATCACGGCGTTCACCAATTCATCGCCGGATTTTCCCGCCTTCACCGGATCCGCGGCCATCGCGCGAAGGTCAGACAAGTAAACGCGAAACGCATTGACATCCGCCGCGTTGCCGACATCGCCGTGACCCGGGACAAATGTGGCACCGGGGTGGGCGGCGGCAATTTTCTCGAGCGTGGGAATCCACTGGCTGGTGGTTGCGTCGATCAAATTCGGCAGGGCGTTGCGCCAGAATAGATCCCCGCAAAAGACTACCTGAGCGTCGGGAATCGCCACCACGCTATCGCCGCCGGTGTGTCCGGGAAAAGAGCGAATGAGCACGCGCCGGGTTCCGAGGAAAATTTCGATTTCCGTGTCGTAAACGAGACCCGGGGAGACAAGACCTTCGACCAGAGCCTTTTGTTCCGGCTTGATGTCTTTGCCGAAAAACTTCAAGTTTTCCGTGTGAATCCACGGGCGGACGTTGCGGTCCGCGATGATTACGGCTCCTTCCTTCGCGAAGACGCCATTGCCCGCCACATGATCCAGGTGGTAGTGCGTGTCAACGACATACTTGATCGGGAGCGCTGTAAGTTTGCGGATTTCGGCGAGCATGAGCTTCGCGGCTTCGGGGTTCTCGAAAGTGTCGACCACGAGGACGCCATCATCGCCGATGACAAAGCCGGCGTTGGCGCCCGCGTCGCCCTTGGGGTTGTCGATCGCGGCGTAAACGGTGTGCCCAAGCGGCTTAAGCGAAAAGGCCTGCGACGGGACGGATTGAGCCGGTTCTTGCGCGCGCGCACCGGCTATGAGCAGGAGTGAAAAGGGAAGAACACCTAAGAGAAGAGCAGATTTTTTGATTCGCATGGGTGGGTATCGTACCGCAAATTATATTTCGCGCAAGTAAAGCATGCGAGCTGCCGTCGAGAACCAAAACGAAAGCGGGTGGATCAGACGAGGTTCCGTGAGCATTCCTTGCGAATGGAATTCATCAGCATGCGCATCTCGACCCCCGTGCCGATCGAAATGCGAACGAATCCGGGAGCAATCTCACGGCCTCTTTCCCGCAACAAAATGCCCTGGCGCTCCAGCTTTCGAAAGAGCGCCGGGCCACGCGGACCAAAATCCGCGAGCAGAAAATTGCCAGCGCTCGGAAAGGTCTTCACGCCGAGTTGGCCCAGTTCGCGTTCCAGCCACTCCCTAAGACTTTTCACTTCACCTACATAACGTCGCATCGTTCTGCGGTCACGAACGGCGGCTTCCGCCGCCACCAGCGCGGCGACATTGACAGGAAACGGTGGCATGGCGCGACGCAGATAATTCAGGGAATCCGCGTGCGCGATCACCGCGCCGAGGCGTAGTCCGGCCAGTCCGGCTGCCTTGGCAAACGTGCGGACCACGAAGAGTTGCGGGTAGCGGTGGATCCATGGCGCGACTGTGACGCCGGAAAACTCCGCGTAGGCTTCGTCGATGACTACGGCGGTGTGCGTTGCAGCTTGCAGGATTTTCCGCAGGACCGGCCGGTGGAGCAGCGTGCCGGTCGGATTGTTTGGATTGGCGATGAAGAGAACACGAGGCTTTTTTCGCAGCGCGGCGACGACATCGCTGAGTGGAAACTTCATTTCCGAGGTATAGCGAAGGACGTCAACGCGCGCGCCGAAGATCTCCGCGTAAAAGCGATACATGGGAAACGTCGGCTCGCAGATGAGGATGCGGCTTCCTTCGCCGACGAACGAATCGAAGATCGCGCGCAAAGCATCGTCCGCGCCGTTCGCGAGGAGAAGTTCTTCCGCGCGCACCCCGAAATAGCGCGCCAGCCGGCGAGTAGGCCTCTGATATTCGGGGTACATCGCTAGTTGTTTTGCGCTCAGGCCCGCGAGAGCGCGCCTCGCAGCGGGTGAGCAGCCCGCCGTATTCTCGTTGAAGTCGAGCCGAATTTTCCCTTCGCGCCCCTCCGCGGGCGGCTCGAAGGTGCGCCGCTTGAGGATGGCAGGCCGGATGGGGAGCTTCACTCTCATCGAGAAATCTCCAGAGATATTTTACAGGGAGATGGGTTTCTGCGGGAAAGACGTAGGAAGTCTGATGCCACGCGCAGTGCGCTCCGTATTCATCTTCACGAATTGTACGCTGAATTATTTCGTAAAGTCAGGACGGAGCCGACGGATAGTTCGTGATCACTTTTCGGGTTGACCCCAACGCTGAATCCTTTACTCTGAAAGATGGTGGAAACGGAAAGAAGCAGGGGGCAATGATGGCAGAGAAAATCCACAAAGATCCGGCCGCGTGGAAAAAGCAGCTCACGCCGAATCAGTTTCATGTGACGCGGGAGAAGGGAACCGAGCCGCCCTTTACCGGTGAGTACGAGGACACTGAAGCCCGGGGGACCTATAAGTGCGTCTGCTGTGGACAAGAGCTTTTCCCTTCGGAGACCAAATTCCATTCGGGTTCCGGCTGGCCGAGTTTTTACGCGCCAAAGGACGACACGGCCGTGGAGGTGGAGTCCGACACGAGCCACGGAATGACTCGCACCGAAGTAAAGTGCAGCCGTTGCGACGCGCATTTGGGGCACGTCTTTGAGGATGGGCCGAAACCGACCGGATTGAGGTATTGCATCAACTCGGTGGCGCTGAAATTGGACAAAGATTAAAAGAAAACGCGCTGCAGGGGACTCGCAGCGCGCTTCCAGCAAAAATTTGTTTGGCTACAGTCGGTTGTAAGCGATTACGCGGCAGGGCAGGTGCAGGCCACGACTTCCGCGACCGGATCGCTCGCCCTCTCCCACACGCCCAGCAAAAGCACTTTCGCGCCGGTGGGATACTTGAAGATATAAAATACGTTTGACGCGCCCTCGAGTTCGAAAAATCCCGGGCGCCGCGGATCAGGCCGCGAAGTCGCGCCGATGCTGAGAAGCAGGCGGAGTTCTGCGAGCTGTTCCGGCGAATGATTCCGGAGGTCTTCCAAAAGGGGCGGTTTCTTAGAGATTGTGGTTATCATGTTCGTTTTCCGCCGCCAACAGCTTACGTTTCCTTTCATAAGTAAAGACGCAAAATCTTTGAAAAAGTTTCATGGGCAGCAACAGCAAAATGCTTGAAGTTCAGCTGCTGCGCCCCGCCGTTGAACCTTACCCAGGTCTCACCATTTAGATGCAGCGGGTCTCTTGCTGGTGGCGTGAAACTTTCCCGGGCATCGACAACGAAAGTATCTTTGCAGGCGTCAATTCAGGCGGCGCGCCGCCTTTGCGTGGGGGAGCTCTCGAAAATCTCTCACTTTTTCCACGGGCCCTTGGAGCACAAAAAAGCCTCGCCTTGGTTCTGGCAAGGAGGTCTAGATTCTCCGCGCTTCTGTTGTAATGGAGTTCGCGTTACTATCTCGGGGGGTACTTGCGCGGCCGGGGCGTTCCTTGCGATAGTTTGGGAAATCATCCTCCAAGACAGGGGCGGTCATCGTGACGAACAACAATATGAAAAAGAGTGCCAAGAAAGACGGGGATTCATTCGGGAGAGACCGCCGGCGAAAACATCATCACTGGCTGGTCACCGTATCGTATGCCGACGGAGAGAAGTTCGGGCGTGTCTATACCGATAAGGACAAAGCCTCTCGATTTGCCGATCGGCAAAGAAAATCACCGGTTGTGAAATCTGCGCGTGTCACGCAAGTATCCTGAACAAAGCGGTTCTTGCTTCTTTGGAGTGGGGCGCCGACGTGGAAGCTTGCCGGACTTCGGATGGCGTGCTATAAAAATAAGTGAAGTTTAAGCGGCCTTAGTATAGTGGTAGTACGGAACCTTGCCAAGGTTCAGGTGTCGGTTCGATTCCGATAGGCCGCTCCAGATAGCTCTCTTGCCCATTGCAATCTTTTTTCAGATTCTCAGCGTGGTTTATGCTTTGCCGGCCGGCTCAGCGTTTTCCTCAGGCTTCCATCAATTCAGCGTGAAATTTTCTCCCTCGTCACCGTAGAATCAGAGCAGCGGTCAATGTACAGTCATGTCTAGTACCATCATCGCGGTCGGAAGCACGCGAAAGCCAAAATTGAATGCCGTAACAGAAGCGCTCCATACCATGGCCACCGTGCTGGTGCCTTACGGGAAGTGCGAGGTCGTCGGGGTGGAAGTCGACAGCGGCGTAGGCCACACTCCTCTTACGCGCGCGGAATTGATGCGCGGGGCCAGGCAGCGTGCCGAGGCCCTCGTGAAGCATGCGCGGGAAAAAGGAGAAGACTGGCGATTCTTCGTGGGCCTGGAAGGCGGCTTCGATGTGGTGGAGGAAGAAGGGCAACGGCGCGTTTTCCTCGAGAGCTGGGCTTACGTCACCGATAGCACGCGCGGACATTTCGGCCGCTCCGGCGCCGTGGAAATCCCGGAAGCGCTAGCGCACGAAGTTCTAGAAAGAGGCGTGGAGCTTTCCGTCGCCATCGATCGATTTGCCGGCGAAATTGGCATCCGCGACGCGCAAGGCGCCTGGGGAGTGCTCTCGAGCAATCTGATTACGCGGCAGGAAGCGTTTCGCCTGGCAGTCGTCGCCGCTTTTGCGCCGTTTTATAATAGGAGAATGTATATGGCGGCGCGCGCCGCGACCTGAGGGCCTTCAAGTTCGCGCTGCGGCTCTTGCTGGCTTGACTTGGTACGGGAGGAAAGATCATGGACATCGTCAAAGGCAATATGGGCTGGATCGAAGTGGTGGTCGGCCCGATGTTTTCCGGGAAGAGCGAAGAATTAATCCGCCGGCTGCGCCGCGCCGAGATTGCGCGGCAGCGCGTGCAGATTTTCAAGCCGGCGATCGACCAACGTTATGCCGCCGACGAGATTGTGTCGCATTCCGGCCTCGGAATTCGCTCCGACAACGTTACCCGCGCCGCGGAGATCATGGAAAAGGTGCAGCCGCGCACGGAAGTTATCGGGATTGACGAAGCGCAGTTTCTCGGCGATGAAGTCGTGGATGTCTGCGGCAAGCTCGCGAATCTCGGCAAGCGCGTGATTGTGGCCGGGCTCGATACCGACTACCGCGGCCGGCCATTCGAACCGATGCCTCGTTTACTGGCCATCGCCGAGGAGATCACCAAGCTTTTGGCAATTTGCGTGCGTTGCGGCAATCCCGCGGTGCACACGCAGCGCCTTATCGACAACGAAGATCTCATCGTCGTTGGGGCTCAAGGCACTTACGAGGCGCGGTGCCGGCGCTGCTTCGAACCAAACCCTGCTCAGGCCCAGAAGGACGCTGGGCCGCAGTTGCTCACGCGTGCCCGCTCGATAGGGAGCGCGGGAAAGTAAGCGGCTTCAAGGAATCGAGTCTCCATGAAAATTGAATCCCGGGCAGCGACACGCGTGGATCTGGCCGGCGCAACGCTGGACATCTGGCCGCTGTATTTATTCCATCCTGGCGCGGTGACCGTGAACGCTGCGATCACGCGCTATGCTTCGTGCGTAATCGAGACAGCTTCCCCAGACGACAAGCGCATCAAGCTGTTATCGCGTGACACGGAGCGCGAGGAAAGTTTCGCCTCCTACGACACGCTGGCACGGGCCAAACGCTATCGCCTACCCCTGCTGGCGGAAATCGTCAAATATTTCCATCCCGAGGGAGGATTTACCCTCACGACCGATTCGGAAGCGCCCGCGGGAGCGGGCATTGGCGGCTCAAGCGCAATGGCCGTAGCCATATGCGCGGCGCTCGACCGCTTTACCGGCGCGGGGAAGAGCAAGGTGGACTGGATTCACATCAGCCGCGACGCCGAGGCCGTAGTCATTCGCGTTCCCACGGGAACGCAGGACCATTATCCGCCGGCGTTTGGCGGCGCGGCGGCGATCGAGCTGCTCCCAGGCGGAGAGTGCCGGATAGAGCTGCGCGTCGACCTTAGCGAATTAGAGCGCCGCATCGTCCTGTGTTACACGGGCAAGCCGCGCCAATCCGGCATCAACAATTGGGAAGTCTACAAGGCCCACATTGACGGGAAGGGAGCGATCCGAAAGAACCTGGAAATGATCTCCAAAGTGGCCCAGCAGATGCGGGGCGAATTGGAAAAGGCGAATTGGCGCGAGGTCGGCCGGTTGATGAGAGAGGAGTGGGCATTTCGCAAGAAAAACTTGCCGACCATCTCGACAAAGACGATTGACCGGATCATCGATGGGGCGCGCAGGAAAGGCGCACTGGCAGGCAAGGTCTGCGGGGCCGGTGGCGGTGGCTGCGTCGTGCTGCTCATTGAGCCGGAAGCTCGGCAGAAGATCGAAGAAGCCGTGGCAACGGCCGGTGGGCAGCTTCTGCCCATGAAAATCGACCGGTCAGGTGTCCAGGTAAACGTCTCCTGATCTGGGTGAAAACGAGAAGGTAGTATCTTCTCAGCCAGCTTTTTGCATCATAGAATAGGGAATCTGGCTGCCGGGGCATCCTGTACCTATGGGACATTGGATCACCTTCTCGCTGACTCTTTTCTTGCTTGCTGACGCGGACCTGCCCCGCGTTCAGGACGTGCGCGCTCGCACCAGCCACGCCGAGCCATTTTTTGGCGGCGAGGAGATTCCCCTTTTCCCGACCACCCCGGCTTCCGAAGAAACGCAGGGACAGTCCTCAAGTTCGGACAAAACCCAGGGAGCGAGTCAGAATACCTCCCAGGGCGCGCCCAAGAGCGCAACGTTGAGCGATGAATCCAAGCTTAACTTGATTCGCTACGTCTCTGGTGAGTTTGCCAAAGCCCTGAAGCCGCTGCCGGCCGGGAAAGATGGTTTTCTACTCATTATCGGCAAGCCCCTGAACCAGGAAGTTCTCGATCGGGCCGTGGCCACCCACGGTGCCGCGGTGAACACCGGAGACAAGGTGCAGATCACGGGTTTGACGTTCCGCGCGCACACCATCGTTGTCGATGTGAACGGCGGAGGAAAAGGGAAACGTCATTGGCGCGATCACCTGCAAATCGGCTTGGGGGGCGGCATGCCTACTGCGAGGACGACCACCACGCAACAGGCGAGCGGGCCTCCGGGCATGCAGCCGGGTATGGGCAGCACGATCTTTCTGGAATTCAACAAGACGCTTCCTGATCTGTCGGCGGACGATTTGAAGAAACTTTTAGGACCATTTCTAAATTTTGCCAAGGAACGCTCAGCCGCGGTGCAGTGGTATGACACATTGCCCCCGGAAATGAAGAAGGCCATCCAGGATCGCCGGCCGGCCGTGGGCATGGATCGGGAAGAAGTCGTAGCCGCGATCGGGAAGCCCGATCACAAAGTTCGCGAGCGCGATTCCGATGGCAACGACATCGAGGACTGGATCTACGGGCAGCCGCCTTCCAAGACGGTTTTTGTCCGCTTTAGCGGCGAGCACGTCACCAGCATCAAGCAGTTCCCGCAGTAAAGCCGTACCACTTGTCTGTCAAATGGGCCTTTCCGGGTGCGGCTATTGACCCAACGATTCAGTCTCGCGGCGCAGTCGCAGTCGGCCATTCCAGGACCACAAGCTTTCCGTCGGCCTCTAGCTCTAGAGTCGGCGCATAGAGCCCCAGTTGCTCACGCCGCCACCACACGCCCTGCAGGCGCTTTTCGTCCAGCGCCGAAAACCAATATTGCCACAGCACGGCCCGCACCTCCTTGGGTGGCGCATGGGGAAAGGGATTTCCCGCAAACAGCATGAGCACGTCTTTGTCGCCGGCGAGCAGACGCTCCTCCGTGCGAAGGACAATCGGATCCGCACGCCAGGAACCTAGCGAAGCAAACCACAAATTCCAGTCGAAGCGCGGCTGATACGGTGCGTAAATTCCGGGAGCCTTGCTCGGATCTTGCGGCTTAAATCGAAAGGGATAGATCAGCCAGGTTTGGCCGTCAGCCGAGCCCTGGAACTCGATCTCGTAGCGGCCGCGCGTCATCACGGCAAATAAACCGTAGCGGTCGGCAATGCGAAAAGGTTCGAGCGCTGCGACCGCCGCGGTCGGGAAGGGAATCCCCGGCCGGATCATCCAGGCAAGCGGAACGATGCTGGCATAGAAGAGCCAGGTCAGCATGACAGCGCTCACCGCGACGGAAAGAGCATTACGCGCGGGCTGCAAATGCTGCCACCAATTTCGAGTGTCAACTTTTTCGTTTACCGGGGGAATTTCTCCCGAAGAAGTCGAAAACGCCGCCCTCCACCGCCGCGGCAGAAATCGTGCGAGGAAACGGTCGTCGAGCAGCAGAAAGCCGAGCAGCAGGACCAGATAATTCAGGAACGTGTAGTTCGCGGTGAGGATGATTCCCATCTGCCATGGGGTGATAATAAAGAAGCACACGATTCGCCACCGCCGCGGCAGGAACATCATCCAGATCACCACTAGCTCGAGAGCCAGCGTGCTGAACGCTGACGCGGCGTGGAACCAGTGTGGAAGTTGCTGCGCGTACCAGCCGATCCACGTGGGCAGTGGGCCATTCTGGTAATACTCGTTCATGGCCGTGAAGTGCCGCCATTGCGGGTCGCCGCTGGCAAGTTTTGCGACGCCCGACCCGAAATAAATTCGAAAGCATTCCCACAGAAGAAGGTAGAGGCTCGCTCGCGATGGAGGCCGCGATCTGCCCCAACCGGGTCGCAGTCCCGGGGGCGCGAAGAACAGTCCAAGAAATCCAGCTTCGAGCAGCATTCCGTCGGATTGATAGCCGGAAAATTCTCCTGCGGCGCTCACGAAGGACAAAAAGCAGACGAAGCAGACGACGAGCGTGCCGCGCGGCCAAAGATTTAGCGTCAGCAACAGCGACGCCAGCATCCCTACCCAGCAGACCGTAAGCAGCATGTGAGAGCCGCTCGAAATCCAGAAAAGGCTAGGCGCGTACCAAAACCGCGCGTGGCCCGAGGAATTCGCCACCGCTTGCAGGTATTCTCCCGCGGGAAGGATTCCGTTGGGGCCGATGAGGCCGCGGATTTGGAAAGCCAGCGAGAAAAATGCCGAGTAGTAAATGAGGCCGAGGCCGCGGAGAAAAATCCACCGCGGAATAAAGCGGTCGCTGGCGCCGCGCTCCGGGTCAAAAAGCCAGCGAATGATCGAGACAGGTCTCCGATCCATGGTCGCGCGCCATTATACAAATTCGAGGGAAGGCGGCCCGGCATTAGTTGCGATGCCCTTACAGGCTGTTGAGAAAGTCGAACTTGTCATTCAGAAGACATCCGACGAGGATGTCCGAAGAATCCCAACTTCAGCCAGTTCAGTTGCTTACTGTTTACCCATTTTTCTTGAATAATCGATCTTGCCTCTCCGAGCCAGTTTTTTCGCGACCTCTTTCATCTGTGCTCGTCAGACTCCAGGTCGTCGGTGTGAATGGCACACGAACCGTCAGCGCATAACTCGCGGTTCCACCGGTACCGGTTTCTTGCCACCCACCCGTAAATTTTGCTCGCGACAAAATGCATCCCAGGGACCAGCAGCAGCCAGGCAATGAATTTCCAGCCGGGTAGCGCCAATCCCGCGCGCGCCCAGGAATCGACGCCTGAATACACTTTTCCCGCTGGGTCGACGGCCTGCATCAGCCGCATTGCTTCTTCGCGGTTCACCTGGGGGAAGCGAGCTGAAACGCTCGGGTCATGCAGATCGAGCACCTCGATGCGGCCGCCGCGATCGACCCGGCGCAGGCGCGCCACGCTCGCGCGGCAAAGCCCGCAGTTTCCATCGTAGAGTACGGTCAGTTCCGCCATGACATTCTTTGCTAACCGCTTTTTTCTCTGTTCGCCAGTCGTTTCGCTTCCTCTGTCTCGCCACGACCTTCTTCCATCTTAATCCAAATGCATTACTTCTATCTTCCGCCCTCTTATCAGCTAAAATTAGATGACTTGCGAGTGGCGGAAGAATTTTGAAGCCGCGTTGACTTTTCCCAACGCTGCCCCTAGCATTTCGCAATCCAGACGGCAGCCGCTTTTTCGGTGGATCCTGCCGCGGATTGCGTGGGGTGATTCCTAGCGGGTCACTTTCACTACAACGGAGGAAGAATGCCCATCAAGGTCGGCATCAACGGCTTCGGCCGCATCGGTCGCAACATCATGCGCACCGCGCTCGACGACAAGAATATTCAGTTCGTGGCCGTCAACGACGTCACCGACGCCAAGACCCTCGCGCACCTCCTCAAATACGACTCTATTCTCGGCAACCTTCCTCACAACGTTACACACACCGAAGACTCCATTTCCGTCGACGGCAAGAGCTTCAAAGTTTTCAAGGTGAAAGATCCTGCCGAAATCGATTGGGCCTCCGTCGGGGCAGAGATCGTCGTGGAATCCACGGGACTCTTCACCAACGGTCCCGACGCCAAGAAGCATCTCCGAGGGCCAGTGAAAAAAGTCATCATCTCCGCGCCCGCGGACGGCCCCGACGCCACATTCGTTCTCGGCGTCAACGAAAAGTCCTACGATCCCGCGAAACACCATGTCGTTTCGAACGCCTCCTGCACTACGAATTGCCTCGCGCCGGTCGCGAAGGTTTTGCAAGATACTTTCGGCATTCACAGCGGCACGATGACCACCATCCACTCGTACACCAACGACCAGCGCCTGCTCGATCTGCCCCACAAGGATCTTCGCCGCGCGCGTGCCGCCGCCGTGAACATGATTCCCAGCTCCACGGGCGCCGCCAAAGCTCTCCATCTCGTGATCCCGGAACTCAAGGGCAAGCTGGATGGCTATGCCATGCGCGTGCCCACGCCCAACGTCAGCGTCGTGGACCTTACGGTTTTCGTGGACAAGCCAGCCACGGTCGCTGCCGTCAACGCGGCCTTGAAAGCCGCCGCGGACGGCCCGATGAAGGGCATTCTCGCCTACACCGAGGAAGAGTTGGTCTCCGCCGATTTCAAGGGCAATTCGAATTCTTCGATCGTCGATGCCGGCTACACCAAAGTTGTGGGCGACCGCTGCGTAAAGGTGCTCGCCTGGTACGACAACGAGTGGGGCTATTCCTGCCGTTGCCGCGATCTGATCAAGCTCATGGCGTCCAAATTCTAGATTGCTGGTTTTTTAATCTTGGCCGGCGATTTGCCTCGCCTGCTCTGCTGGTAAGTTGTAGGTTTCGAACTCCGAGTCACGGGTTACCGGGTTCATGAACAAGCTCACCATCAAAGACCTCGACCTTCGCGGCAAGCGCGTTTTCATTCGCGTCGATTTCAATGTGCCCCTCAAGGACGGAGCTGTCACCGACGATACGCGCATCCGCGAAACTCTTCCCACGCTGCGCCTGGCCATAGAAAAGGGCGCCCGGCTCATTCTCGCGTCGCACCTCGGCCGGCCCAAGGGCGGCCCCGATCCAAAATATTCGCTGAGGCCGGCGGCAAAAAAGCTCGAAGAACTTATCGGGAAACCCGTGGCGTTTGCGCTCGATTGTGTCGGCCCCGGCGTAGAAGGCCAGAGCAAGGCCTTACGCGATGGAGAGGTCCTGGTCGTTGAAAACGTGCGCTTCCACCCGGAAGAAGAAAAGAACGATGAAGCCTTCTCAAAACAGCTCGCCGCGCTTTGCGATGGCCTTTTTGTTTGCGACGCCTTCGGTTCCGCGCATCGCGCGCACGCCTCCGTCGTGGGCATCACGCGTTTCGTGAAGCAATCCGCCGCGGGCCTCCTCATGGAGAAGGAGCTCAACTATCTTGGCAAAGCGGTCACGAACCCTGAGCGCCCATTTGTCACGATTCTCGGCGGCGCCAAGGTCAGCGACAAAATCGAAGTCGTCCAGAATCTCATGAAGATCGCCGATGTCATGCTCATTGGCGGCGGCATGGCCTATACGTTTCTCAAAGCCGAAGGCGAGCCCGTCGGAAAGTCGCTCGTGGAAGACGATAAGCTCGACCTCGCACGAAGTCTGCGGGAAGAAGCACGGCAGAAGCGTTTCGCTTTGCTCCTCCCCGTTGATCATGTCGTGGGTGCCGAATTCAAGGCCGACACCGCCACGCAAACCGTTTCCGTCTCCGCCACTCCCGACGGCTGGATGGGTCTCGACATCGGTCCCAAGACCATCGACACGTATCGCCAAAAAATCGCCGCGGCGAAAACCATTGTGTGGAACGGCCCCATGGGCGTATTCGAAATGTCGGCATTCGCGAAAGGCACGCTCGAAGTAGCCAAGGCCATCGCCGCGGCCACTTCTGCCGGCGCCACCTCGATTGTCGGAGGTGGCGATTCCGTAGCCGCCGTGCATCAGGCTGGTCTTGCAGACAAAATATCGCATATCTCCACCGGAGGCGGCGCTTCCCTCGAATTTCTCGCCGGCCGCAAGCTCCCCGGCGTCGAAGCCCTCACTAACCGATGACGCCCCACTCACTACGCTTTGGTTCGGCAACATGGATGCTGCAGTGTTATCGTCTCTCCACCCTCTTCACGCTTCGGGAGGACGCATGCGCCGCCGCGTAATCGCCGGCAACTGGAAGATGTGCAAGACCATGGCGGAAACGCGCGCCTTTTTTTCCGCGTTCCTGCCGCAAGTCACCCAAGCCCGCAATTGCGACATCGTGATCGCGCCGCCGTTTACCGCGATTCCCGCCGCCGTCGAAGCCGCCCGCAACAGCAACGTCGCCATCGCCGCCCAGGATGTCTACTGGGAAAAAGAAGGCGCCTTCACCGGCGAAATCTCTCCGCCCATGCTTGTCGAAGCAGGATGCCGCTACGTCATCATCGGCCACTCCGAGCGGCGGCAATTTTTCGGTGAAACCGACGAAACCGTGGCCAAAAAAACAAAAGCCGCCCTGGCCGCCGGGCTTACCCCCATCGTCTGCATCGGCGAATTGCTCGCCGACCGGGAAGCCGGCCGCACCGAAATCATCTGCCGGACGCAATTCCGGGGCAGCCTGGGCGCGTTGACCCCCGAGGAATTCTCCCGTATTCTGATAGCTTACGAACCGGTGTGGGCGATTGGAACGGGCCGCACCGCGACTCCGGACGTGGCGGCCGCGGTTCACGAGTTTGTGCGACGCTGCGCTGCGGAGCAGTTCTCCGCGAGCACCGCTGCAAGCCTGCGGATTCTTTACGGCGGCAGCGTCAAGCCGGACAATATTCAGGGTTTGATGGCCGAAGAGGAGTTGGACGGCGCGCTGGTCGGCGGCGCAAGTTTGGACGCCAACTCGTTCGCGAAGATCGTGAAATCTCTCTAACACCGGCCACCAAGGCGGCATCTCAACTATTTAATGTAAGCGAGGATTCGAAATGCCAGGTTGGATGAAGTGGACTATTGCGCTGCTGATCGGCTTCGCCATTATCGCCACCGGATTTAGATTTGCCGGCTGGCTGCTCAGCATATTTTTCGTATTCAATTGCTTCGTTCTGATCATCGTGGTGCTGCTCCAGAGCGGGAAAGCGGCCGATCTTGCTGGCGCTTTCGGCGGAGCGGGCAGCCAGACCGCTTTTGGTCCGCGCGGCGCAGCGACCATCCTTTCGCAGGCCACCACCTGGTGCGCCGTGATGTTCATGGTTTGCGCTCTGGCCATGGTTCTGCGCACCGACAAGGCTGTGGTAAGCGGCAGCTCCGTGCTCCAGAACGTCACCAAGTCTGCGCCGAAGAAGGCCCCGGCTGCGACACCCGCAACTCCGGCCGTGCCGCAACCCGCATCGCAGACGCCCTCGCAACAACCTCCAACTCAACAGACCACTACTCAGTCGCCAGCATCGCAGCCTCCCGCCGCTTCTCAGCCTGCGCCCCCGCAACCAAAGAAGCCGTAGCGCCTTTGTAGTAGCCGGTCTTCAGACCGGTGCGTTTTCCGCCTTGCCAATTTTGTAGCCGCGATCGTCGTGTCGGCAGAATAGTCTCCCGCTTTGTTACCTCCAGGCTCTCAGACCTGGCCGAAAAGCCTGCGTGTGCACGCGTACTTGTTCAGTTGCGGACTCCGCCTCTCGCAGTTAAAATGTTCTTGTTCGCTTTGTGCGGTAGTGGCGGAACTGGCAGACGCATCAGCTTGAGGGGCTGACGGTAGCAATACCGTGGAGGTTCGAGTCCTCTCTACCGCACCAATCTTTCCATTAACGAAATCCCCCTCCTCCGGTCCTTTTCGATACTCTGCAAGATTTCCTTAGGGATGCGCGCAGTCAAAAGTGAGGGAGATTCGAACACCCCGCAGAAAAATGCTTCAAAACTTTCAGCGTTGACGCAGTGCGTAGGTTGGAATTGCCTGTGTGGGATTTGCTTCCGGTGGCGTTTTTGCGATCCTGCGAACTACTTTCGAGTGCCGCTTCGCACATCTGGAACGATAAAAGGCGTCGCTGGCATTACGCGCCGCCAATACTAAGTCGAACTGGTACGCCCCCGTCCGTGCTATGACGGGCGGGGGCGCATTTTTGCTTCCTATATTTTCTCGCGCTACTTGGCGACTCTGTTAGTCTTTGTCTGGATGAGTGTGGCGCCAATTCCAGTAGTGCGACTGCTCCCTCTTGTTAGCCTTCGAGAATTCGTGAGAATTCTTGCGGTTTTCCGTGAGGTACTGCCCCCAGGCGCGATTTTCCCTGTCATCCCAATTGTGGTAATCCTTGTGGTTTCGGTCGTAAACCCGGACCTGGACGCTGGCTTCTTGCGGTGTGGGGACGGCCATAATCCACACTGGTGCCGCGAGAGAAGCGGTCAGGAATAGCGAGGCGATGTAACGATGTGCGAGATGCATGTTGTAATCCTCCAAACTCAGAATGTCCGCCTTCAGAATCGCGGCAGCCATGAGTCTGCACTCAATGCTGGTTAATTCTTGTCACATTCAGCACACACGCATCAGATGAGGCCGGATAAACGCGCCAGCGAAATGACCGCGCTTCACGCCCGACTTCGATTTCAGGCCGATCGTCGGTTACTCGGAAGTTGTCCCGAAACGGGATTTGCGTCCTTGAACCGGACTCGGCGAAGTCAGACGTTGCACTTCAGCGAATAATGCGTCTTACGATCAATTGAATTGTTTCCGAATACGCTTTCATCCGGCCGTAACCGGCAGCGAGCAATCATCAGGGCGACATCAAGGTAGCTGCAGCAAAAGAGCCGAACTATTTCCAAACTCGCGAATCTAGCGCGGCTGGACCTCGACGGGGTCCGGCAGGAGCACCGATCCCTTCATTAGTTCTCCAATCGTTAGGTTCTGCCCATGCTCGACGTACCGCTTGAGCACCCCGGGTTTCAGCCAGGGAAGTCCCCACGCGTCTTCCACTGCCACAATCGTATACGTTCCAGGTATCACGTCCCGCAGGATGAAGCTGCCGTCAAGGTCGCTCTGGTCCCTTCGGAACATATCCAGATGCGCTTCCGGATCCTTCGGCACCAGCGCGACCATCACCCCGGCGCTGGGTTTGTCTCCATTCCTCGTGAATCCTTCCACAGACACGACGCCTTCCACCAGCGTCACCGTCACGTCAAGCGACGCTCCCGGGGTGACCTCGAGATCGTACCCGGAGACTTCAACTCCCTGTAACGAGGTCCGCACCACCGAATATGCTTTTTCAAGAAAGAAGAGCCGAATCGCGTATTTGCCGGCAGCAACGTTCTCAAAGGTTGCTTCGCCGGTCTTATCAACCTGTTGGTAGCCGAAGGTTTGCCGCTGGGAATGCTGCAGCCCAAAATAGAGCTCTTTCGCGACGGGTTCCTGCCGTGGCATCTTCACGGACAATTTAACCTTCGCGGTCGCCTCGCTATGGCCAGTGTCCAATTCCTGGTTTTGCTGGTTCAGGTCTATCTCAGCAGATTGCTCAATCTGGCCTGACTTTGGTTCTGGCATCTGAACGGAGTATCTTCCCGCAGGCACTCCCAGTAACTCGCAAATTCCCGGGGTCACACATTGCGCGCCTTCGTTCTGAACATATTCCTCAGTGTCAAAAACACGTTTCTGCAATACCGGCGTCCTGAACCCTTCCTGCCCGTCGCTGGGAATGTGATAGAGAATGTGGAGGGCTGGGACGGGATTCAGGTGGATCTCGACCTGAGAATGATCGCCGCCCTTAATCGGGAGTGGTATGGCACCCTCTGACTCGGTTGCCCCGCCGTAGTAGGTGGTCGGATAAGTTACGTCTAGAGAAGGACTAATACCCTGTGGAAAATTGGCCGCGCGCTCGGTGGGAATGGAAACGGGGTGCACTGCATACCATGGTTTTGCTGCGACGCCCAGATAGTAATTCCCAGGGGCTAGAGCCGCAAACTCGAAGGCACCTTGATCGTCTGTCGAAGCGTTGGCCCTCAGAGCAATCCGGTCCATGCCGGCCCGGTGGTTCTCCGCGTACAGTGCAACATTTGCGTTTCGCACGGGCTCGCCTGCTTCATCGATAACCTTTCCGCTGAGGAAAGCCAATGGCGTAAGGCGAAGGACCAGTTTTTCGGTCTCCAAACCCGCGCCCGTGACGATTGCCGTCGAGAACTGTTCATGTTGGTCGAAGGCGGCAGGGATAAACCCTCGCTTTGCCCCCTGCAATGTGAATTTGCCCGGCTTCAGCGACCCGAACTCAAAGCGCCCGCTCTCGGAAGTGATCATCCACAATGATTTCGCGCGATTCTGAGTGTCGATTAGCGAAACACGAGCGTTACCCAACGGTATCCCGTTGAGTGAGCTTACGACTGTTCCCGCGATCCTGAATGTCCTATCCGGTGAAGTGTTTCGATTCGCGGACGGCTGCTGCGCATAAAGAGGCACATACGGCTGTAAAAGAGTTACCCCAAGTCCGAGAACTAAGAATGAAATCGATCCTATAAATTTGAACATCGTTAGTCGCTCGCGGTGATCAGCGGCAATCGCAAATGCTCTTTCTGGCCTGCGACAACTCGGATGACCGGCGCCTTGGAGTCAAATTTGCTCATGAGTTCTTCGCTTGCGTACTCTAACTCCGGCTGTTGCCGATCAAACGCGAGCACGCGGTAAGTACCCGGAGGGAGCTGATGCAATTGGAAGTTCCCATCCGGGGAAACCCAAGTCACCCTGAATTGGCCACTGCTGTCGGCTGTCGGCACAAAATAAACCGCATACTGGGATTGGCCCGGTGAGTCGATCCTCGTACCACGGAGCCCAGATGACTTGGCGCGCTCGATCGTTCCTTCGATCTCGGCACCGTCGTCGCGCATGGTGATTTCAATCGGGGGCGTTGCCCCTCCTGGCCCGATCACAAGCAGCTGGTGCTGCAAATCCACCCCGCCAGACATGATCGAAGATGCATACCCTATGGATGTGTTTGCGCTGACGCGGTAGCGGCCAGGCTGCACATTTTCAATGACTAGCGATTCATCCTCAGGACTCGTAGGCGGACGCAGCGACGCGCCTGGAGTCTGGCCGAACTCATCTTCGGGCATCAAACTCACTTGTAGATAGTTGGGTCGCCGTCCACTTTCGACACCGGGGTGAAATTCAACTGTCGCTCCAGTTACTTGAGGTGCGATTTGCTCGTTCTGGAATTCTTCCTTCACGTTTACACTAATCGAACTGGCGGGCATTAATGTGACCCCTGGCCCGGACAGGGGCGCTCCGCTTACCGCAAAGTTCAGCATTCCTGTCATCGCATTCGTTGCATAGGCGGTCAGCTGAAGAGTGAAGGCGCCGTTTGGCAGCAAACCTTCGATTAACTCATCCTCTCTGTTGTAGCCGAGAGAGTACCCTGGACCGGGGTGTCCTTGTGGCCATACTTGGATCCCGTATCCCGCGCCGGCTGTGGCGTTCGCGACCCCTATTTTCACTGGATAGTATTCTCGCTTTACTGGCGAAATATTTGCTTGAAAGGTGGTACCAGGGGACAACCGAATGACGGCTGCCGTCACAAAATCCGGCGCGGCAGGATAGTAGACCGGGGGATAACCGAATAACTGTCCGCGCGGGTTGAAGGTCAGGGGATCACGATCGAGTAGTTCTTTAGTGAAAAGCTTGTAAGAGCCTGCGGGAAGCTCAGCGAACCGGAACTCCCCGTCTGATCTTGACCTCACGCTTCCTGCCGCATCCCAATGCTCTCGCCCCTCTCGCACCTGACGACGATATAGTTCAACCTGGATACTCTCCGAGCCGTCGGACCCAGGGACAATGACATGGCCAACAACCAAAGCCTCCGGCACGAGGAACATGGTCATTTCCTGTTGCTCCGGCCCGATCTGCGTGACGCCTTGACCGGCATTGAGTGAAAGGAATCCCGTTTTTCGGGCCATCAGCATGCTAGGACGATTCGTACTCGTGCGCTGAAGCCCGGAATTCTGCGCAACGTAGATTCCCGAAGCATTGGCAAATCCGGCGGTCTCTTCGCCTATCGCCTCTGTGAATTCGAATTCAAAATGACCTTGGCGGTCGGTCATCGTGGCAAAACGATTGTCGGGCGAATATACGAGCGCACGGCTAATCGGCTCATGCGTCACGCTGTTCACAACCGTACCTCGCAAGCGATCTAAGTGTTCGATACCGGCCGCGCCACTCTGCGCGAATAATCGTGGAACACTACAGCAGCAGGAGAGGACTACGCTTATGACAATCGCCTTGTGGGAGCGTGGCACATGTTTACTCTTCTCCGTCCCGCTCAACTTTCGAGGGCAGACGATGATGGTCGGGATTATCCTGCCTCCCACTCTCGCCATCCTTCCAACTCCGCTTATCGCTCGCCAGGCCTTGAGCGAAGCTTCCCATTAATCAACGCGAACACCGCCCGAAGACGTTATCACATTTGGTACGTTCCTTCGGCTTATATTGCCCTATCCTTCGGATGGCCGCGCACTAAAAAACGATGCCAGCCTCGTTCTACTTCTTTGGTTTTAGACTACTTGGCAGAAAACGAGGGAGCCGAACGAACCCACTACCCCTTCACAGGCCGCTCCGAACATTGAAATCCGCAGTGCTTGCGTTTCTACCGCGGATGTATTCTAGTGCATAAGCCCAAATGGTTGCCCACGACAGCCAATACCCGCCGCCGAAGAAACGCGCTCTAACGCTTATTGGTGGAGCTTTCTTCAGTTCCGACCACAAGGCGATTGGCCTTAACTATCTCTGGCTGGCGCTGGTCAGCGTCTTTCTCGGAATGGGGCTATCGCTTCTCATGCGGATTCACCTGGTCTGGCCCGGAGCGCACATTCCCTTTGCGTCCGGCCTGGCGACCACTCCGGCGCGCTATGCAGCACTGACCTTGTTGCATGGCTCGTTGATGGTCTTCATGGTTCTGACAGCAGCGCCTCAAGCGGGACTGGGCAATTATTTTTTGCCCTTGCAAATCGGCGCCCGGGAAATGGCCTTTCCTTCGCTCAATGCTTTTTCCTTTTGGATGACTGTCTTCTCGTTGTTAGGGATCACCGCTTCTTTTTTCCTTCCGCTCGAATCCGGCTTGACCCTTTGGGTAGCAAGCGTCGCTCTCTTTTGCATCGCATCTGTTTGCACCGCACTAAATTTCAGCGTTACGACGATCGATCTGCGCGCCAGCGGTATGACTCTTCCGCGCATGCCGCTCACTGTCTGGGCTTGGTTTGTCACCGCCATTCTCGGGTCGCTTATCTTCAGTATCCTGCTTGCCGCTTGCGCCCTTCTGCTTTCCGACCGAATGATCGGCACGCAATTTTTTGACGTGCCACTGTTATCAGCGAGCGCCACGCCCTACGCCGCCGGGCAAGGCATTCCGCTCCTGTGGCAGCGGCTGTTCTGGTTCTTTGCGCAAGCGGAAGTTTATGTCGCTATGCTTCCTTGTTTCGGCATCGTTTCACACATCCTCCCCACGTTCGCACGCAAACAGGTCTGGGCGCTCCGTGCCGTTGTGCTCGCCTTGTGCGGTGTGGGACTTTTCGGGTTTTGCATTTGGGGCTATCACGTGTTTCAGAGCGGATTGAATCCTTTCGCTCCGCCTGTCTTCGCGGTTGTCGCCGAATCTCTCGGACTGCCCGCGGTCATTCTCTTGGTGAGCTGGCTCGGCACCCTCTGGAACGGCAGAATCCAGCTCACTACCGCGATGCTTTTTGCCATCGGATTCGTTTCTCTTTTTATTGCCGGCGGACTTTCCGGATTATTTCTGGCGCGGCACGATCTCGCGGAAGCTGCGGTCAATGACGAATTTATCACCGGCCATTTTCATCTCGTGATGGGCGTGGCGGCGACGTTTGCGATCTTGGCCGCATTATTTTTCTGGTTTCCAAAAATGTTCGGCCGTCGGCTAAATGAGACTCTTGGGAAATGGCATTTTTGGCTTACCTTTGTCGGCGTCTATTTTGTCTTCATGCCGATGCACTGGATGGGATTGCTCGCGCACTCCGGGGCCGCGTCAGGGAGTTTTCTATTCCCCGCAACATCGACGATTACAGTGATGCGTGATTTCATCACATTAGCCACAACCGCAACTGTCGCCGTGCAAGTGATCTTCCTCTTCAATTTTGTTTGGAGCTTGCGGCGCGGCGAAAAAATTGTCGACCCGAATCCGTGGCGCTCTTCCACGCTTGAATGGAGCGTCGCATCGCCGGCTCCCCCGGATAACTTTGGCTCCGTTCAACCTGTGGTGTATCGTGGAGCGTATGAGTTTCTTTCGAACGGCGATGCAGAAGATTTTCTCGCGCAAAATCTCGCGCCACAGAGGGCAGATCGCAACGAACAAGCCTTGTTCGAATTGAAAGATCGCGAAGGGAAAAATTAGCCGCGCCGTTTCGCGCAGCAGGGAAGGACAGCATGCCGGGCACTCCTGTTCTCGACGACATCATCATCAACGTGGAAGATCACGGCGGCCGTGGTGGTGGCAACGCTCCCCCCCCCGGCGGAGATGACGGCGATGATCACGGGAAGCGCCGGCGATTCGAACCGCCTTCTCCGAAGCGGTATTACACCGGCATTGCTCTGGGTTTAGTTTCCATTCTTATGTTTTTTATGGCGCTTTCGAGCGCATACTTGGTTCGCCGAGCCACAACAGCGCAGTGGATTCCCATTCACCTTCCCGCGATTCTCTGGGTCAACACGGTAATTCTGCTCGCCAGCAGCGCAGCGATTGAACGGGCGCGAAAGCAACTTTTGCTCGGGGATTTTTCTGGTTTTCGATCATCGTGGCTGCTGACCACGGGACTCGGTCTTGCATTTCTTGCCGGTCAATTGATCGCTTGGCGCCAGCTTGCCGCGCAGGGAATTTACGTGGCGACGAACCAGGCGAGCGGATTTTTCTATATTTTTACCGCGTTGCATGGACTGCACCTGATTGGCGGCGTTACGGCGCTGATTTATGTTTCGCGGCGCAAATTGGATTCAACGAAAGTGCCGCTTGAGGTTGTTGCGGACGTGACTTCTTATTATTGGCACTTCATGGATGGACTCTGGATTTTTCTGCTAGCCGTTTTGTATTTGGGAAAGTGAGCGGCCCGGGAACCGGCGGCGGGATTTTCCCTTACAGCGAGCATTTTATTTCTTCACTAATTTTGTGCACAACGAGACGGCGTTATTCGGATTGATGGCGCTGGCTTCTTCTTCCACTTGACGGATGACGCCCTGCTTATCCACGACAAAGGTAGTGCGCTGGGCCCAATCGTATTCCTCTTTTTCCACGTTGTAGGATCCCAAGACGCCGTACTGCTTCAGGACTTTGCGGTTCATGTCGCTGAGCAGAGGAAACTTGACGCCGATTTTTTCGGCGAAAGCGTTGTTGGCCGCCGGGCTGTCGATGCTGATGCCCAGAACGATGGAGCCGGTGGCTTCGAGCTTGGCCATATCAGCCTGATAGGCCTGGAGTTCCTTCGTTCAACCCTCGGAGAAGGCCAGGACGTAAAAAGCCAGAACGACATTTTTCTTGCCGCGAAAATCGCTGAGGCGGACAGGTTTCCAGTGATTGTCGAGCAAAGTGAAATCCGGAGCCATCTCGCCGGTTTTGAGGGCGGTGTGGGTGATTTTCACGTTCTGCGCGGAAAGTAGGCCGCATGCGGCAAAGATCAGCAGGAATATGCACGGCAAAGCAGCGCGAAGACGTAGGGGGGACATGGAGGGCCTCATTGTTTTGTCCGGAGCGAGAAGAGACAGTATACGCCCAATCTGATGACTGGTGACTGGTGATTGGTGGTTGGTTGTTGGTGACTGGTGAAGAGGGGAGCAACCTTCGGCCGGATCGAATCTCCCCGAGAGGTCCGAGGCGGTCGAACCTTGAAGAGTGCGTAAACACTTGAAAACAAAAGGTAGATCTTGGGGGTATACCCACCCCCGGTGTTTTGCGCAAAGAGTGCGGAAAGAACTGATTGCAAAGGAGTTGTCGAATGCGCTCGTGCAAAAGAGTTCGTAAGAGTGTGAGAACAAAGAATATAGGTCCGGAACAGTCCAGACCGTGCACCCCTCGGCTTCGCTCTGGGCAAGAAAGAGTGCGCAAGAGATTGAAAACAAAGAGGACAGAAAATGCTGTTTTCGGGGTTGGGAGTAACTAGTTTAGAAACAGTCTGGTGGGTCGGGGTAGCTGGAAGAGGGGAGAAAGAGGTCAACACCACTGGTGAATCGGGGCGGGCGCCGCGCACAAAGGAACACGGAGAACACGGAGGTAGAGAGCGGGGCTGGAGAGGCTCTTTGAGGTTTTGCGCGAGAATCATAAAAAAAGATAGTACGGATTTCTGTTAATGTCAAGGTGAATTATCGCATGAGTACCGTTCGAATGAGATGAGACGCGGTAAGCGATGGAGGGTGAGGGGTTTACGGAGATGCGGTACGGGAAGTAGAGAAGGAGCGAATCAAAGCGAAGAGGAGCCCACGCTTTGCAAACGGCGCAAAGCGTAGGCCACCCAAGAGGTTTTTAATGCTTTAAGTGTGCGCCACCCGCCCAAGATCGTGTCACCGCGCTAAGGGTGCGCCACCCAGGATCGTGTCACCGCGTTAAGCGTGCTCCACCCGCAAGCCAAAGTCTGCGCACCCGCGAAACTTTTTCATCTATCCGCTCCGGTTGCGGGTTACAAACTTCTGAGCCACGATGAACACGGCTATTATCCAGAGCCCCGTCATAGTGCTCCACACAATTACTGGCGGGTTCCATTGGAAAGAATATGCCACAAACACAGCTAAGGCGTTTACCGAGGCAGCGACGAGGGATACGACCCACAACGAGCGGCGACCACGATACTCCCAAAATCGTTCAAAGATCAGAGCAACGATACCGGGAGTGGAGAGAATGCCCCAGAGAATTGGCCCCGGTATCTCCTGGATGCTTCCCGTGGTCCTTTCAGTATGGAACATGTAGATTGTGAATCCCGCTGCGATGGTTAGACCCACGCCGAGGTAGATAAGGCTATCTTTGGTTTTCTGTCTCATCTTCTAGAATATGGGGAACGCAGCCGCGCATTGCCCACTGCGAGCTTCTCCTGAAGTTGTGTACATGCTGTGAAGAGCCGCGGCGTCCACAGCGAATGTTTGGACAGCAAGGTTCGCTCTTACACCTGCTGAGACCGCACTTTCGGCTCCTTGCGCAACCATTGCTCGTACAACAGTTGATCGAAGCGGTACGGTTAATCCCCTGGCCGCGATGTAAGAGTCTATCCCGGCCTCCGTCTGTGCTACGGCGCTGTTGAACGCCATCGCTTGCGCAGCAGGGGCCGTTGCTTGAATAACCGACGAGGCACTCGGCGTGAAGGGGAGGAGGTCTCCTGCCATGTGAGTCAATGCCTGTCCCGCACAGGTTGGTACGTTCCCGGGTCCGCCCGACAACTTGAAGAATTCTTTGGCGAAAGTCCCCCACCAACTGCTATTGCCGCCGCCCGTGTCTGAGCCAGTGGGAAGATTGATGGTCACTGTCGACCAAAAGCCTGGATAACAAGTGTTGCCTGACATGCCATCAATAGACACACAGCCTGATGGCGTCCAAGTGGAGACAGCAACAGTGCCTCCTTTGCCCCCTCCTCCGGATCCGAATATAGAGCCACAGCCGACGTCCACGCCGTCTTCGATGCAGGTCGTAGATGGTCCGAAACCGAAAAAGCCGCCGTCGAAGCAGCTGGCATTGTCATAAAGCATGTGGACGCACAGGCCGGAGGGATCGATGGAGTTCATCGGGTTGTTGCCGACGTAGGCGTAGCGGTTCCAGGATTGGGGATTGGAGGGGTCGACGGCGGCGAGGCCAGCAGGGTCGGGGGAGGTCCAGCGGGCGAACTGGGAAGAGTATTGGCGGAAGAGGGTGTGGTCGAGGGAGGTTTCGGAGTCGCGTTCGTCACCCGTGAATTTGTGGGTGGAGATGCCGGAGTCGGTGGAGTTGTTCTCGCCGAAGGGAAGATAGACAAGGTTCTGGACGATGCTCTTGGTCATGCTGGTGAGAAGGCGTGCGGAACCGAGGTGGTCGCGGTGCATGGCGGTAGAATTGTAGCCCAGAAGATGACGTACTGCGATTGCTCTCGTCGAACAAATCGGAAGAATCTCCGCACGCGGCTACGCCGGTTGCGGAGTTCTAAGGTAGAACGGATAGGGAAGCTAGACGGAAAAAGAAAGAAGAAGGGACGAGGAACGGCCGACCCTTTCAAAAACCGAAAGGGATCGGGCACCCTCGTGACTGTAGGTTTTAAATTGGATTTACTTTGGTGAGGATGCTCGGGCGAGTGGTAGCGGTGTGGGATAAGAATCTATTGGTCCCCCGCCAGGTAAGAGAAATGGCGGAAGGGGTTAAATTTCGGAAAGCGGGCAGTGAGCGGTGGGTAGTGAGCAGGTCAAGGCTGGGCGTGGAGCTTGGTCAGTGCGGCGTTGCATCGAGCGATTCCCTGGGCAACTTTTTCGGCGGTTTGGCGTTCCGAGCTATCCAGAGAGCCGTGGGTACGTTTCTCGGTCCAAATGTCCGAACTTTTTTGATACCAAGCCCGAGCTTCCTGCCAACGTTCTGTTTGGTTGGCGACAGAACCCTTCGCGCTGACCGCCAAATCCGAATACGCCTCGCCCAACGCGAAATAGGAGTCGGCGAGACCTGAAGAGACATAGCGGTCTTTCGATCCGCCGGCAGCTGCGGCTTCAAATATGACGAGGGCTTCCCGGATGTGCCGCAATCCTCCGGAGACGTCACCGGTCGCGAGAAGAGACTCTCCGAGAGTTTCGTCGCTGAACGCAAAATTAGTCCTTGCTAGAGCGTCTTTGGGATCAGACGTCATCATTTGCTTGAACACTTGATGATCTTGCTCGCGATACTCCAACGCCTTCCGCTGGTCACCTTGCTTTCCCCAGATGGTGCCGAGAAGGCCGTAGGAATTTCCTAGAAACTGGCGAAACGACACGCTGTTTGGGTTGGACTTGGAAAGTTCCTCGAGAATTTGAATTGCCTGCTCCTGCATTTTGATGGCATCGCTGAGTTGACCGGTTCCCATCATTGCTTCGGCGATTCCACTGTAATCTCCGGCTAGGTGCGTTCTGACGAGAGTTGCTTCGCGTTGATCCGTGGCTTTTATCGATTCGTGGATTGCGGCGGCTTTCCGATAGTTCTCGAGCGCGTCGGCAGCGTCACCCATTTCATCGAGGGTGCGGCCGATGTAATAGTAGCTGCCCGCCTGTCGATCGAGCAGCTTGGGGTCGCTCGTTTGGACCGCAACCTTTTCGAGAATGGGAGGTATGTTGCGCAGATCGTCCAGAGCGCCGGAAAAATCGCCGGTAGCCTCGATGGGATCGGCCAACCGGAAATACTCATCCGCGAGCTCGAGCTGTACCGTTGAATCTTTTGGGTTTGCCGCGGCGAGCGATTCGCGAATGGCCAGCGCTTTGTGATAGCTCTGCAACGCCCCGGCGCTGTCGCCTTGATTGGCAAAGTCACTGCTCCACTGGAGGTCTCCAACGCGGTCATACGCGGCCGCTAACTCGCGCTGCAAAGACAAGTCTCCACTGGCTTCCTGCGACAAGCTGTCGAGGTACAGAAGAGCCTTGCGCACCAGCAGTTCGCGGACTTGAGTTGATCCGGGTAAATTGCGGATGCCGTCGTGGACCTCAAACATGAGGGAGTTGGCTAGCGTGCGCACGTCGTTGAACCGGCGTTCCGCCCGGGCGCGTTCGGCGCGTGCGATGCGGGCTTCGCGAAGTGTCACGCCCATGGCGGACAGCAGGGCGATTGTAACCAGTGCGGCTACGGCCACGCCGACCTTGTGCCGCGTAATGAATTTCGACGCTCGATAGCCGAAGGTATCTTTGCGCGCGACAACCGGCAAATGGTCCAAATGACGCCGAATGTCCTGCGCCAATTGCTCGACGGAGGCGTAACGGCGCTGTGGCTCTTTGCGAAGCGCCATCAAGGCGATGTTGTCGAGATCGCCCCGCAAGCGCCTGCCGAGCTTTTCAGGCGAGCCCTCACGCACCGCGCTGAGAGATGAAGCTAAGGCGGACTTTCGCTCAGGTGGATGCGCCGAAACGAGCATCCGGCGAACCGCCGTGCTTGGCCTCTCCGGCTCAATTTCACAGATTGCACGCGAAATTTCGTGCGGTGTGTGAGTCACAACTCGATATGGAGCGCGGCCCGTGAGGAGTTCGTATAAGACGACTCCCAGGGAGTAGACGTCGCTGGCCGTGGTGATCGGCTCGCCCTTGAGTTGTTCCGGACTGGCGTACTCCGGCGTCAGCAAACGACACAGACTGATAGTTTGCTCTTGCCAATTGGCAAGCTCGCTCGATTCCAGAATCTTCGCGATTCCGAAATCGAGGAGCTTCGGTATCCCCTCGGTAGTGACTAAAATGTTGCCGGGCTTGATATCGCGATGAATAATCAGCCTTTGGTGGGCATACTGCACGGCGGCACACACTTGGAGAAAAAGCTTCAGGCGTTCGGACGTGGCGAGCTTATGCGCATCGCAGTACTCATCAATGCGCTGGCCTTCGACGAGTTCCATCACGAAATAGGGCAAGCCCTCCGCCGACGTGCCGCCATCGAGCATTCGAGCGATGTTGGGATGAGAGAGAGTGGCAAGAATTTGACGCTCGTTTCGGAACCGCGTGGCGGTAAGTTGCGAGCCTAAATCTGGACGCACGATTTTCAGGGCGACCGTTTGGTGGTATTGCCCGTCGGCGCGAACCGCACGATAGACCTCCCCCATGCCACCCAACCCAATTTCCCCAGTAATTTCGTAGACGCCAACGCGGCTCCCCGGGGGCAGCCCTAGTCCTGCCTCACCCTCGACACTCAAGTGGAGTTGAGTGCCAGGATTCAATGCATCCGTTGTTGCTTGGTCGTGGGAGAGGAGCAGTGAATCAATTTCACCGCGGAGCCAGTTATCCGCGCAAGCACCATCGAGGTAGGCCGGTCGACTCGCTGGGTCCAGCTCCAGAGCGGATTCCAGGATAGGTTTAACCCTTTGCCACTCTTCGGGGGTCATGCGTGTGACGCTCCTCTGCCCATTTCCCGAAGCAGCCAAGCCCTGGCCGACGCCCAACTGCGCTTCACCGTTGCCGCAGAGATTCCCAAGAAGTCCGAAGTATCGGCAATCGAGAGCCCGCCAAAGTAGCGCAACTCGATGATCTGGCTCTGTTGTGAATCCAATTTGGTGAGCTTGTCGAGAGCCTCGTCAAGGGCGAGGAGATCCACTTCGCTTCGTGGTGATGCGATGCTCTGGTCCAAAGTTATCCTCGTTACGCCGGCGCCGCGCTTGGCGGCGCGCCGGTTGCGCTCATAGTCCACCAGAATCCAACGCATCAGTTGAGCGGCAATGCCAAGGAAGTGCGCACGATTCTCGACGTGGAAAGATTTTTCGCCGGCAAGCCTCAGGTAAGCCTCGTGGACCAGGGCGGTGGTTTGCAAAGTGTGATTCGGACGTTGTTGGCGAAGATGATAGCGAGCGAGGCGCCGCAACTCGTCGTAGACAAGAGGTAACATCGCCTCCAGCGCCTTCTGGTCCCCTTTGCCCCAGTGGAGGAGCACATCGCTGATTTGCTTGGAGGGAGCTGAACCCACTTCGGGGCCTCCGAGTCAGGTCACCAACGGGGAACTATGGCGGGAGAATAAACAAAAGCACGTCAAAGTTCAACTCATTCCTCAGAAAACGCCTGACTTGCGGCAGCGGGCCCCGCTCGCTCGTGTCAGCCTCTGCCAAGAAATCTTCACGTTGCGTGAGCCAATTTGTCCTCTTTTTTCGACTTATAAGGTGATGAGTATTACGTGACGGCCGCGTGGGCCGAGCGTGGCCAAGCGGTCGCCCGCGAATTCAATCTGAGAGGTGTCAAATGAAGTTTAGAAATATCGGGCTTTCAACAGTCGTGTGTGTACTTTTTCTGGCAGGAGCGCTGCCTCAGGAAGCGCGGAGTCAAGGCGCTCCCACAAATGCAGCGAGCACCACAGAAGCGATTGTTCCGCGGCTAATGAAATTTAGCGGGGCGTTGCTCGACGCGAAAAATACGCCGATGCCTGGCCCCGTAGGCGTGACCTTTGCTCTCTATGCCCAAGAGTCAGGCGGGGCAGCCCTGTGGATGGAGACCCAGAACGTTCATCCGGACGCCAACGGCAATTACACGGTGCTTCTCGGCGCCGCGAGCAAAGATGGCCTTCCCGCCGAGCAGTTTACGACTGGCGAAGCACGCTGGTTGGGCGTGCAGGTGGAAAATCGCGCTGAAAATTCGCGCATCCTCCTCGTGAGCGTCCCCTATGCCCTCAAAGCCCACGACGCCGAAACCTTGGGTGGCTTGCCTGCTTCCGCATTTCTGCCGGCGAAGCAGGGGGCTGTTAGCAGTGGCGCTGCTTCATCCAGCGCAACGGTGAAAGGCACGAGCTCATCAGCAAGCCCTTTGGCTCCTGTTATCTGCCCGTTCGCGGGAGCAGGCACGCTAAATTTCATCCCGATCTGGACCGGCGCCTGCAGCCAAGCCAACTCCTTGCTCTTCCAGACCGGGGGCAACGTTGGCCTGAGCACAACCACCCCTAAGGCGAAACTGGATGTCGAAGCCCCGGCGACTGATGCTACCGGTATATTTGGTGGGACACCCAGCACAGCATTTTTTGCGGCTGGCGTCTGGGGGAATGCCACTGGAGCTACCGGTGTCACACGCGGCGTCTACGGGACGTCTAGCAGCTCCACGGGAATCGGCGTCCATGGTATAGCGGCGACCGGCGGCCAATTCGAAACGGGAAGCGCCACAGGCAACATACTCGTAGGTCGCGGACTTGGTTTCACGCGCTTCATTATTAGTCCAACTGGTCTTGTAGGGATTGGAACCACCAGCCCGGCCGCGATGCTTGACGTTAATGCCCCGAACGTTATCAATTCCCCGGTTGCCCGGTTCGGCTCCTCAGTAGGCGGTTCATCGAACTCCATCCTCGTGTTTAACAGGTTCTGCGCATTTCCCGCGTGTCTTCCCACAGGGCTTACCACCGGCACAAGCGAAGTGTTCCTATCCGGTGGACCGAATACCTACATTCCCGGAACTATCGGGGGCGATGGAGGGATAAGAGTCATACCCAGCCGCAACATTTTCTTCGGCGACAGCGGGCATTCCAGAATGGTAATCGCCAGTAACGGAAACGTGGGAATCAGTCCTTTCGGCACTGCCCCCCAGGCGACGCTCGATGTCATAGGCGCCACCAATAACACCATTCCAGTCGGCCGGTTTTTCGCAGAACTCAATCAGAATATTCTGGTCGGGCTCGCAAACATCGAAGGCGCTGTCACCGTGTTCCGTGTCGATAGCTCCGGCAAAGTCTTTGCCGATGGCGGCTTCCAGACCGGCGGTGCAGACTTCGCCGAGTCGTTTGCAGTGCGCGGTGAGAGGAATCAATACGAAGCAGGTGACTTGCTGATGATTGACCGAAGCGGCTCGCGTCGAATGGCTTTGGCCCAAGACCCATACTCCAAGCTTGTCGCCGGAATCTATTCGACCAAGCCTGGCCTGTTGGGCACTCCGCATGCTATGTCCGACCCCGAAATCGAACGGGAAGTACCATTGGCAGTTGTCGGCGTCGTGCCGTGTAAAGTGACTGCAGAAAACGGCTCGATCGCAACGGGAGATTTGCTTGTGAGTTCAAGCACACCGGGCTATGCGATGAAAGGCACGAACAGGAAGCGGATGCTGGGCGCAGTTGTTGGAAAGGCGCTCGAGCCGCTGACCAATGGGAAGGGAACGATTCTCGTTCTAGTCACATTGCAGTAGGACGTCCACAGCAAACTTGGCGGAGGGGGCGAGTTGATACATCCTGCCCTCTCCGCCAGTTTTTTTACCCTGGTTTAAGAGTACAGCTATATTTCAACGGCCGATTTGAACTGAAGTCATGCCCTGACGAAAGGTGTGGGATCAGAGACAGAGATCAAAGGTTCTTGAGGTGGGCGAGGCGGAAGGGGGAGCCGAGGTTTTCGCGCAGCTCGACCCAGTGGCGCTCGGGAATGGAGAGAAAGACTTCGACGACCTTGGGATCGAACTGCGTGCCGGCGCAGCGGCGAATTTCTTCGCGGGCGTGGGACATGGGCAAGGCTTTGCGGTACGGACGGTCGCTGATCATGGCGTCGAGAGAATCGGCGATGGTGAATATGCGCGCGCCGAGGGGAATCTGTTCGCCCTTGAGGCCGCGAGGATAGCCGGAACCGTCGTAGAACTCCTGGTGAGCGAGGACGATCTCGGCGGCGTCGCGGAGGAACGGGATGCGGATGAGCATGTTGTAGCCAATTTCGCAGTGCTTGCGCATAATCTGCTTTTCGTCGTCGTTGAGAGGGCCGGGTTTGCGAAGAATGCCGTCGGGAATGGCCATTTTGCCGATGTCGTGGAGAAAGGCAGCGCGCGCGAGGATGGGGAGATAAGCATTGGGAACGGGCAAAGTCTTGGCAATGGAGATGGCGAAAGCAGTAACGCGCTGGCAATGACCTTCGGTCTCGGCGTCCTTTAAGTCGAGAGCGCTGCCGAGGGCCTCAAGGGTGTCGTCGTAGGACTGTTCGAGGGCGGCGAGCGCGCCGGTGAGCTGAGAGGTGCGCTCCTCGACGAGCTGCTCGAGATTGCGTTGATAATTGCGATTTTCCGCGATCAGCCGGCGATGTTGCAGGGCGCGGCCGACACCTAGGAAGAGCTGGTCTTTTTCAAAGGGCTTGAGAATGTAATCGTAAGCGCCGCGACGGATGGCTTCGAGGGCGGTAGAGATGTCGTGAATCGCCGTGACCATGATGACCGGTACTTCGGGGTCGTACTGGCGCATCCATTCGAGGAGCTTGATGCCGTCCATCTCCGGCATGATCATGTCGCTGAGAACGAGGTCGGGAGTAGCTTTTTTGACCGCTTCCTGGGCGAAGCGGCCGTTCTGCACGGCAGTGCAGTGATAGCCCTTGGCTTCCAGCATTGTCGAAACGACTTCGCGAATGGCTTCTTCGTCGTCGACAACCAAAATGTTTTCCATCTCCACGTTGGTTAGCTCCCGCAGCCATTATTGCAGGCATTATATGGCACGGCACAGCGGGAATGCAGCAGCCTTGCCCAGTATGAAAACAGCATGTTAGCGTCCAAAGAGACCCCTCATTCAAAGCTCTTCAGCGGCGCTGGAGAGTGCGCCGGAGGGATTTCCTTCGACGGCGGGTTCCCGCCTGGAGGCGGTATAACGTGCTGGCAAATCAGGGCCCTCTCAGCCTCGCCTTCTTCGAAGCAACAGCCCTAATACTTTTGTTGGTCTTGTTTTTCCTTTTGCAGCGAAACGCTCAGTCCGGCAATCTTCGCTTATGGCTGGTCGGCTGGATTTTCCTGACTTTTTCTTCCTTATTTGAGATTGGGATGCTGTTGCGGGAAAGCCCGGTATTGCGCATGGCTTGGTTAGCGGCGCACACGGCGGCGCTGCTCCTGTTCCTGGCGGCAGTGATGCAGTTTGTTGCCGGGGCGCGGAACCGTAGCTGGCCGTTCCTGCCACTCGGGGCGTCAATTCTACTGGCGATTTGCTACATGGAACGGAGCACTCCCGCGCAATGGGGAGCGATTCGCTGGGAGACGGCGGAATTCGAAAGCGCGATTTTGTTGTGGGCGGGGTGGCTGCTGTGGAGGAAAGCGGAAAACCGCACGGGGCATGGAGTTCGGCTACTCGGCGGGGCGCTGCTCATGAGCGGATTGCACGGCATGGACCGGCCGCTGTGGCCCCAAAGTCCTGTATTTCGGCTGAGGATTGCTTTCGATCACTTGCTTTGGGTAACGGTAGGGATTGCAGTGATGGTGCTGCTGCTGGAAGCGACGCGCGAGCGCAGCGAAGAACTGAACGAGAAGTTGCGAAGGCTGTCGTTGCTGACGGCCGCGAGCATGCAGACGCTTTCCGTGCAGGAAGTGATCGACCGAGTATTGGGGCACCTCGTCGAAAGTCTGGGAGCGTCGCACGGGATCGTTCGTTTGATGGAGGGGGAAGGCGAGGCGGCCTGCTTGGTGATCCGCGCGTCGGTAGGATTTGATGAGGCTTACCTGAAGCAACATGCGCGGTTGAAGGCGTCGGAGCGCTGGACGCAGGAGATGCTGAAGCAGGATTGTCACTTCTTGAGAATAGATGAAGGGGAGAACGAGGAAGTAAGGCGGAGGATGGCGGAAAGCGGACTGAGAGAGCTGGTTACGCTGAAACTCCCCGGGAAGGATGGGCCGCTAGGCGTCATCTCGATCGGGTCAGGGCGAAGCGTGCGATTTCAACCCGACGAAATCTCTTACCTGCTGAACATCACAAGTCAACTGGGGCTCACGCTGCAGAACGTGCGCTTGTTCGAACAAGTCACAAAAGCGCAGCAACAATGGGAGTACACCTTCGATTCGATCGGAGATCCCATCGTGGTGCATAACAGGGAGTTCCGAGTGCTGCGGAGCAATCAACGGATGGGCCAATTGCTAGGGAGGACGCCCGAGGCGATCGTAGGACGGCAGGTGTCAGAAATATTGTCACGCACAGCAGCGAACTATCGAGGGTGTCCCTACTGTGAGGGAGTGGCCGGAGAGGGGGACGATGCGGATCCCTGGCTTTCCGGGCATTTTCTTGCGTCCAACTCTCCTTTCACGGATCAGGCCGGGCGGCAACTGGGAACCGTTCACGTGTTGAAGGACATCACGGAGCGGAAACGCGCGGAGGAGAAATATCGCACGCTGATAGCCAATGTTAAGGAAGGTGTCTTCATCTCGACCCCGCAAGGGAGATTTCTCGACTTCAACGATGCGTTGATGCAGATCGTTGGGTACGAGAACAGAGAAGAATTGCTGGCCGCGGACATTATGACGGAGATCTACGTCAACCCAGGAGATCGTGAGCGTTTCAAGAAACTGCTGCAAGAACATAACGCCGTGGCGGACTTCGAATTCGAGTTGCGGCGAAAGGACGGGGAAGTGCGCACGGTGATCGAATCGTCGATAGCAGTGCGTGACACCGCGGGCAATGTTACGGCGTATCAGGGTTTTCTTCTGGACATCACCGAACGCAAGAGAGCTGAACAGGAGATCCGCAGACGGAATAGAGAGCTTATGGTGCTCAATTCCATCGCGCAGACGCTCTCGGAGGCGATCGATTTACCCGATTCGTTGCATCGAACATTGCGGCAATTGGCCGAGCTATTCAGCCTAGATACTGTTTCCTTGTACCTATTCGAATCGGAAGGGGGGATGTTGCGGCGCGCGGCGGCAGTGGGGATGAGGTCGGAATATGCGCGGCACTTCGCTCCGGTAAAAGTCGAACCTGGATTGTTGAGCGACATCCGAGCCCTGCGGGCGACGTTCCTGCCGGTGCAGGCACTGCCGCTGCCTGAGGTCTTTCGTGAGGTGTACCGCAAAGAGGGGCTTCTCTCAGCCTACGTGGTTATTTTATGGTCCAAGGAACGCGCCATCGGAGGCGTGGTGGTCGGCTGCCGGACGGCACGCGAGTTTTCGCCGGCCGACATCAATCTTTTGATTGCCGTGGGAAGCCAGATCTCGAGCGCGATCGAGCGAACACGGCTTTATGAGGAAACGCGGCACGCCTATGAGAATTTGCGGCTCACCCAGGAACAACTGTTGCAGAGCGAGAAGATGGCAGCGGTCGGACAACTGATTTCCGGCGTAGCGCATGAACTGAACAACCCGCTGACCGCAATTCTCGGGTACAGCCAGTTGCTGGGATCGAGCGGAGAGATGGGAGCTCAGGGCCTGGAGTATGCAGATAAACTCTACAAACAAGCGCAGCGCACACACCGGATCGTACAGAATCTCCTGAGTTTCGCCCGACAGCACAAACCCGAGCGCGTTCCCGTGCAGATCAATCAGGTCCTCGAAGATACGCTGGCCCTGCGCGAATACGATTTGCGGGTGAACAACATTCGCGTGCACTTGGAACTCGAAAAAGCATTGCCGATCACGGCCGCGGATCCGCATCAACTGCAGCAAGTATTTTTGAATTTGGTCAATAACGCGGTGGACGCGATCCTCGACCACGGCAAAGAAGGAGACCTGTGGGTGAAGACCTGCGAAAATGAAACCGGAATCGCGATCGAGTTCACCGACAGCGGACCAGGGGTGCAGGAAGCTTCGCGGGTCTTCGACCCTTTCTATACGACTAAACCGGTAGGCAAGGGAACAGGTCTTGGATTGAGCATCTGCTACGGCATTGTGACGGAACATGGAGGAACGATTCGGGTGAAAAACGCACCTCCGCGTGGGGCCTCGTTCACGATTGAGCTGCCCTACCAACAGACGACGACTGCGGAAAAGGAGCCGGACTCCCGGCGGTTGGGAGAAGCGAGCCCGGACGTCCGGATCCTGCTCGTAGACCAAGATCAATCGGTTTTGGACGCCGTCAGCGCTATTTTGCGGGGGCGCTATCCGCAAGTGCAAGCGTGCCGGAGCGCGGAAGGAGCGATTTCGTTCTTGAAGAAGCGGGACTTTGACGTAGTGGTAGCGGATCTGCACGGGCCAGGGAATGAAGATGTCATGCGACTGAGATTATGGATAGAAGAGAACAAGCCGAGGATATCGCAGCGAGTGATTCTGATGCGGGCAAGCGCGCCGGCGCCGGCACCGGGAGAAACGCACGCGGGCGAAGGATGTCCCGTCTTACAGAAGCCGTTCAAAGCGGAAGAATTGCTCGCCCTAGTCGAGGCGACGCTACTCCAGGTTGACGCCGTGCCCGTGAGGCGATGAGGCCAACTCGGAGGCCAAGGCGGCCCGCTCGCCGAGCTCGGTGATTGCGGATTCCAACCGCACAGCGAGACCGCTCACGATGCAAGTCAATCCGTCCAGTTGAGAAAGTGGCGTGGGACCCAAGATGAGCCTGGCGCGAACCCACTGATACCGCAGAGAAAACTCACAACTTAGCCGTAGCCGTTCGAATTCCTGCACAGCGACAACCTCGGGAGAAAGAAGTGTTACCAAGCGAGCCAACTTCAAGAGTTTCCGAAAATCTGCTTGTACGGCAGCGAGATAAGCAAGAGCGATGCCGCGACGCTCCTTGCGAACACGGTGCGCCAGCTTTGGGGAACCACGAGAGGCCAGAAACGAAAAATCCTGCGGCGCCAAGATCTGGCGAATTTGGGGCAGGAAAATGATATGCCGACGACTCAGGTCGTCGAGAGAAAGGGAGTCGGGCTGTTTCTGCGCGTTCCTTCGTGGGCCGCGAAGGGCCCAGACGAGGAGCGAGAGAAGGAAAACGACCAATCCAGCGAAGATAAATAGGAAGGTCAAAGCTCTGACTCGCCTACATTCCAGAACTGGCTTAATTGCTTGTTCAGCAAATGCAACCGAAGATTAATTTGGGGGCTGAGGCTTGGGTACACGGAGCCGGGCAGAAGGAGTTCCTCACGGGTCGGCGCAGGACTTGGCACTCGAAGAGCCACAATCCAGAGAAGCAAGCTGGCGAGAAATGCGAGCATGCCCAGGAGATTCCAAAGTGCGTCGTATTGGTCGAGAAAGCGCTCCCATACCGTGTTGTTTAGAACGGAGAAGCAAGAATAGAGACAAAGACCGATCGCAAGCGAACGCAGAGGTTGCGTGGGGATGACATCATAAAACTTCGCAAAGAGTAGAAGTCCAACAATGGCGACGGCAATTGCCAATTCAAGACCAAGTTGGGCGATCGTCAACACGGAAAACCAGCCTTTCCTCATGGCTAGCAGGGAAAAGAGGAACACCAGAACGGCGGAAGTGAGAAGAAGGCGCCAAGCGAGCGCCCAGACACCGGCATAACGGGAGAGAAGATGGCGGCACACTTCAGCTACGGCAAGCGCGCGCGCACACATAACGATGGCTTGCGATGTCCAGGCAACCGGCCATGCAAGCGTGGAGGAAAACCCCCATCGGCGATAGATGAGGAACAAGAGCGCAGCCTGAGCCAAAGTCAAGAAAATATAGAACGAAAAGGCCGGATAAACGCGATCGTTCTTACGTAGGACAAGCAGCGCTGCGAGAACAAAGCCAACAGCGGCATTTAGCGCCCAGAGCAGTTGCTGAAAGTGTGCCAACGGAACCGCCACGGGCGCATCCTAACATTGTCAGAACTAGCTGGTAAATAGTTCCGATGCGCCCATGGAGATGGCCGGAAAGTACTGGGCCGCCCGGTGAAGAGAAGGCGGCCCGTAGTATTAGAGGATTCTTAAGCAGATGCCTGCTCTCTGGCGGCGAAAGAGATAGACGTGCTGCGCGGTTTCTTCGGTGGAGGGGGCAAGGGGCTGCCGTCAGCCACGACCGTTGTTGCAGAAGCGCGTGGTTTCTTCGGTGGAGGGGGCAAGGGGCTGCCGTCAGCCACGACCGTTGTTGCAGAAGCGCGTGGTTTCTTCGGCGGAGGGGGCAATGGGCTCCCGTCAGCGACGACCGTTGTTGCAGAAGCGCGCGGTTTCTTCGGGGGAGGAGGCAATGGGCTGCCGTCGGCAACAAGAATGGCGGCAGAAGCACGCGCCTTTTTCGGCGCGGACGGAAGAAGTAGAGTGCCGTCGGCTTGGGTTGATCCGTTGTGAAGAACAGGGTTACCAACGGTGGCGTTGACGGAGCGTGTAACTGGAAGTAGGATTAGCGCAACAAGTAAGGTGAGACCAAGAAGCCCTGCAACTTTTCGCATACTTAGACACCTCCTGGGCGCAGAATGAGGAGAAGCAACGCGATAAGTTGAGTTAGTGGAAAAATGTTCCACAATCGGAACAAGGCAAGAAATGGACGCACTCACACAGCTTCAGCAAAATAGAAGAATCATTCAGGACTTCTCGGTGACAACGTTGGCGGTGATCGCGAGCCAGTTCGGGAGGTTGATCTACATCGCTTCTTTGCGGGATTTATCCAGCGGGCGGTATGAACACGCCGGGCTATCGGCGCTCTATCGAGAAGAAGCGGTGCAGCAAGCCCTCGCGAAATGTCACGAAGAGGTGTTTGAGCGGATTCTGGAAACTCCGCTGGCCATCCAAGAGCGGGATTTGAGAATATGCTTCGAAAACATGCCGGGCGGTTTGATCTCGGCGGTGGAGCATTGGAGCAGCTTGGAGGCTTACCGGATACTGCTGCCGGAACAATCGCCGGAGTATTTGAAAAAACTCTTTTGCTCGAATCTGCGTGCCCTACTTGAGATTCTGCAGGCGGAGTGTTCTACTGCGCATTCAAGCGGCTGACGACGCCGATTACGCGACCGACAACTTCGGCATCCCCCGGATAACCCCATGATTCCGGAAGACATCGTGACAAGGGGTGTGGTTGCATAATCAGGTGCGCGGTGTCCTTATGAAACCAGCCGCAGCGATAGCCATCGCGAACCTCCACAAAATACATGGGCCGGTCAAATTCGCTGTTCCATTCCACATCCTCAATCTGACGCACACCGGTATCCACTAAGACGATGCTGCCGGGACGCAGGAGAGGAACCATGCGACGGTCGCTCAGTCCAATGTAGCCGTAGCGATGCCGGCCGTTACCGTTTGTTAGAACTCCTTCGAACTGCCCCCAGCTTTCGACCATCCGGGAGAGAAACTCGGTGCGCTTAGGGTCAAAGGCGGGGTCAAAACGAATCGGGATGCGGAGCGACGCGGGCGGGGCCATGAGATGGGTGTGAGGGACGGGGAAATCCATGCCGTCCCCAAAGAATTCCTCAAAGGGAACGTCGTACCAGCGGAGAATCTCGAGGGGATTGAGACGATAGATGGCGGCTAGGGTGTAAAGCTTGTGAAGACTCGGAATAACGCCCCGGTTTTCGATGTCGGCAAGGCGGCTGATGTGAAGAATGAATTCGGGGCGGCCTCGTTTCGACGCCAGCTCGAAACTAGCACGCTCGACGTCGCGGTAAGTCAGTCCAAGTCTTTCGCGGGCCTGCCGCAGGCAAAGGCCGGGAAGCATGTCTTCCTCGAGGGGACTAACCACTAGGAAGTAAGATACACCAGAATTACCAGTTTGTTAAGGAATCAGAACAAACCGAAAAACTGGGCAGAATGAGGAAGCCAAAGCGAGCCGCGATTCCGGTTGAACTTCCAACACCAAGCACCCGGGGATAGCTTGCTTACGCGGGGAGGACATGGAAACATACGGGTTAGACGTGAGCCCAGAGATTTCGATTGAGGCGAACCTTGCCGCAACAAGAATATTTTGTAAGGGACGTGATGACGGCGCCGGCGGTGAGTATCGCTCCCAAGACCGCTTTACTGGACGCGGCGCTGCTGCTGCGAGGGAGCGCGACACGGCATTTGCCTGTCGTTGAGGGAGGCCGATTGGTAGGTCTGCTGACGGACCGCGACTTGCAGCGCTGCGCGCCCTCGCGTCTGATCCCAATCACGGAAGACGCTTACAACGAAGTATTTGCGAAAACGATGGTGGAACGCGTGATGACGCGCGACCCGCAAACGGTTTCCTCCGCAACACCATTGCAGGAAGCAGTTACCTTGATGCAGCAGACCAAGTATGGTTGTTTGCCGGTTGTGGATGATCAGACACTCGTGGGAATCTTGACGCGGGGCGATTTGATCGACGCGTTAGAGAAGCTTCTCAGCGGCACTGCCCTCGGCAAGAGTCCGTTGCCTTCCATTTAGACTCTAGTCTTAGTTGGCTCTACGGTTTCCTTCCCAAGCCACGGCGCATCTTAGTCAGAGAGAATCTGGTATTCTGCAAAGATGACGCCGTTTTCATGGAAACGAACGCATTCCCTGACGCTGGGGCTCTTGCTCGCCGCCATTTGCGCGGCGGGCGCGCAGCAAGCGACCACGGCGCCGCCGAAAACGAGCACTCACGGCACTTCGAATCCCGAGTTCGCTGCCGCGGCGGACGAGGTTCTCGAACAGATGAGTGAGATCACCGGGCTGAAGGTGCGCTCGTCCCTTAAAAAGACGCTGCGTTCACGGGAAGAAATCCACGCCTACGTGATCAAGCAGATGGACGAAGATAAAGATCCTGCCGAGCGGTACGCGGGGAAGCGAAGCGCCGAGGCGTTTGGGCTAATTCCCAAGGGATTTGACCTGGATAATTTCATGGTGGATTTGCTGACGGAACAAATTGCGGGACTCTACGATCCGCAAACGCACGAGTTTTACATTGCGGATTGGATCCCGCTGGAAGAGCAGCGTATGGTAATGGCCCACGAACTGACGCACGCGCTCCAGGACCAGTATTTCCAGATCGACGCATGGGAAAAGGGGGCGCGGCCGAATGATGACGCGGAGCTGGCTCGCGAGGCGGTGCTCGAGGGAAGCGCGACCGCGGCGATGATTGACTACCTGCTCCAGGGGACCGGGCGAACGCTCAAGGACTTGCCGGAGTTTGATCCTTCGATTCTGGTAGGAGACCTGGCGGATTCACCCACGCTGAAAAAGGCGCCGCCATTTATCAAGGACACATTGATCTTTCCGTATTTCGCGGGACTCACGTTTTCGGCGGCGATTTTGAAGACGTCTGGCTGGAGCGGCCTGCCCGACGTGTTCGCCAAGCCGCCGGCCTCGACGCAGCAAATTTTGCACCCGGAACTGTATCGGGCGGGGAAAGTTCCCGCGCCGCTCGAGTTGCCGTCGCTCGAAAAAACGCTTGGGGCAGATTGGAAAAAGCTGGAGGAGAATCTCCTGGGGGAGTTTGGGTTGCAAGAGGTTTTGAAACAGTATTTGGGCGCGGAGCGGGCGAAACCTCTGGCCGAGGCGTGGGAGGGCGATCGGTATTCGCTCTACGAGCAAAAACAAACCAAGCGATTACTGCTGGTCGCACGGATGAGGCTAACCAGCGAAGCGGTGGCGATACGCTTCTTTGGACAATACTCTGAAGCTCTTGAGAAAAAACACGATGTGCGGACGAATTTGTTCCGGCGCGCGAATTTCTTTTCGTTCGATACGCCGGACGGTGGAGTGTTTCTGAAGTGCCAGGGGACAGAGTGTCTCACGTTGGAAGGCGGGGATCGAGGAGTATTCTTGAAATTAAATAAAGAATTGGGGTGGAGCGAGATTCCCGAAGTGCCTAAGGAGCTGTCGCCGAAGACGGAGAAGACAGTAACCTGGAATATGCCGAATCCTGGGTTGAATGCGGAAGCTGCGACTTACTAGATTGAACTCGTTTGGACTTTCGCGCTCTGGGCAAGCTGCAAATTCAAGATCGAAATTAATACCAAATGATTATTGGGGGCCCCTTGCGGTCGTTGCAGTGGTGTGTTTTGCCGCAGAAAGGAGCGGCACATTGAGAGCGTCGCGCGAGTTCGCGAGCTTTCGCTCGAGGCGAGCGATGCGGTGGAGGAGGCGCGTCTCGCTATGGCTGGCGCGGGGAGCTGCAAGAGGGTCGCGGGCATGCGTTCGATGAAGTCGCAGCTTGGCGAGTGCAAGTTTTGCGAATTCAGAGGCGCGAGCGGGATTTTTTCTGTGGCGTTCGTAATAGAGGGCAAGCTGCTCGCAGGCGTGGACGCCGTCGATAGAGTCGGTAATGATTTCGTGCCACAAGGCGGCGGCGCGCTCGTGGTCGCCGCGGCGTTTGGCCATTTGAGCGAGCTCGCGGCGGGCACGCGCGTGGACGTCACCCGGCAAGCCGAGATCGATAGACTGAACGCAGGCGGACTGAGCGCGGTCGGGTTCACCGCGGCGAAGCAGGAAGCGGGAAAGGCCGAAGAGATCGAGGCTGGGTACGTCGCCATTGAGAGTGGAGTTTTCCCCGAGAAGCGAGTTGATTTTGGCGTATAGAGCAGCAAGCCCGCGCAGGTCCATCTGATTGTGGCGGACGACGCCTACCAGGGGCCTGGAGGAGCCTCCGCGCAAATAATCGAAGTAAAACTGAGGGATGAGAGCAGAAGCGACGTCGTCTTCGCGGTGCCAGCCGAGGCGAGGGGCATCGAGAACGTGACGTTCGAGTTCGATCAGGCGCACGGAGCCGAGGCGGAGCTTCCAGACAGCGCGAGCCGGATGGAGGAGGTCAAGATGCGCGGCGAGCCGAGGAGCGGCGATTGAGCGGGTCATAGTGAAGCGGCTTTCGAGGAGCGGCCAATCGAAAGATTTTCCGTTGAAGGTGATGAGAACGGGACGCTCGGAGATGCGGGCGGCCAATTCGTGCAGCAGAGAGTGCTCGTCTGCGAAATCGCGCATGAAAAATTGTTCGACTTGGAGGCCGCCCGCGTCCCACCAGGCGAGACCGACCAGAAAAGCATAGGTGCCGGTGCCGCCGGCGAGACCGGTGGTTTCGGTATCGAGAAAGAGCCACTTCGCGGGATCGGCGAGTGCGGCGCGAGTGCGGCGCGAGTGCGTTTCGTCGCGCGTGTGTGAAAGGAGCGCGAGCGAAGCAGGTGATGGTTCGACAAATTCGGGAGTGGAAAACCAATTGCGGACGGATAAGTGTTCGCCGAAACGATTCTTGCCCAATTGCGCGCCGATGAGTTGAGCGAAAGTGTCTGGTTCGTCCGGCGTGTTAGGGGACGCCGTGTGCGGAGCTGAATCGCGCGTGGGCCTCAGCGCGGAAAGTCGAGCAAATTTGTCGAGAGTGGCTGTCATTTTCTCCTGAAGCTTGTCAATCTTCACGCGTTTGTTCGATCCCGCGAAGCAAGCAGCCGAGAATGGCCAGAGCGGCTTCTTTTGCGCGGTACGCGAGATCGCTCGCGGGACCCACGCAGGAAGGACAGCCGGAATCGCATGTGCAAGCCGCGATGAGTTCACGCGTTCTTTGGATTAGTAGATGGTGCACGCGGAAGAGTGGTTCGGAAAAACCGATGCCGCCGGGATAAGCGTCGTAGAGGTAGAGATTTGGCTCGAAGAATTCCTTGGTTGTTGCCACCACAGATTTTGGCAGGGCTGAGTTGAGATCCTTCGCTTCGCTCAGGATGACAGGATCGGCCGTGCCAATGTCAGGGGATGGCGGCCGCTCGCCGATGGCTGTGCCGAGGTCGCGCGGATCGCACATGAGGAGCAACGAGGCGATAGAAGCAAACGCATGCAGAAGGCCAAACATGCCGCTTTGGCGTTCGCTGACGGAGTAGGGAAGCGATTCCAGCAGAGGGCGTTCCAGGGTGATCCAGTAGGAAGTGGTGTGCATTTCGTTTTCGGGGAGTTCGAGCTGGCCCGCGCCGACGTTTTCGTGGGTGAAGAATTTGATTTTCTTGAAACCAACAACTTGTGAACGCACGAGGACATCACCGTGGGAATGAGAATGCGCAAAAGCAGATCCCTCGACTGCGCTCACTTCGTTCGCTCCGCTCGGGATGACACGGGGGGCGCGGCCGACAGAGGGAGACGTTAAGAGTGCGTCGCCGTGAGAATTGGAGTGGGAATGCGCGGATTGGTTGCTGCCCGCGCTTTCGTTGAGGTTCTTCGCTCCGCTCCCCTCGCAAGAGGCGCTCGGGGCGAGCGGGATGACGGATTCATCGGCACATGATCTGGCGGTAGCAGCGAGATCAAGGATGCGGACCTGGGTGTAGCGAATAGCGTCGGTGTAATAGTCCACGTCGACGCGCTTGACGTATGCCTTGCGCTCCTTAAAGTCGAGATGCTCGACGTGGTACTGCTGGCCGCCGTGGATGTAGATGGCTTTTTCATGGACGAAGACAAGCGCGCTGGGAAAATCGACTTCGCCGATGACCCTGGGCTCGCCCGTGATGTCGATGATCACGAAGTTGTCGCTGCTGACGGAGCGCAAGCTGATGGTATCGGCGGGATAGGCTTCGTGGGTCCAGTGATAATGGCCTGCGGCGCGATGGAGAAAGCCGGCCTCGGCGAGGCGCGTGCAGAGATCGGGCACGTCAACATCGCCAAAACGCTCGCCGGGGGTAATGGGCAGTTCAAACGCGGCGCACTTGAGATGGTTGATGAGAATTTCGAGATTGTCGGGCTGGATGAAAGCATGCTCGGGTGTGTTGCCAAAGAAGTAGTCAGGATGCCGGACGATGAATTGATCGAGCGGCGCAGAAGAGGCGACCAGAACGGCGCAGGAGCTGCCACTGCGGCGCCCCGCGCGGCCCGCGCGCTGCCAGGTCGCAGCAATCGTGCCGGGGTAGCCGGCCATTACGGCGGTATCGAGCGAGCCAACATCGATGCCGAGTTCCAGCGCGCTGGTCGAAACAACGCCACGGATTCTGCCATCACGGAGGCCGCGCTCGATTTCACGGCGCTCGCCGGGCAAGTACCCGCCGCGGTAGCCGCGAATCGTATCTGATTTACCGGGCGGCTGCGGATTGGCCTGCTGCAAATAGGTAAGCAAAAGCTCGGTGTGCAGGCGCGAATTGGCGAAGAGAATGGTTTGCAGGCCGTGCTTCAGGAATTCTTGGGTGACGCGCGACGCTTCATTGATGTAACTGCGGCGGATGCCGAGGGCGCGATTGACGACGGGAGGATTGTAGAAGACAAATGTTTTTTCGGCGGACGGCGCCCCGTTTGTGCTGAGGACTTCGACCTCGGATTCGAGGAGACGAGTAGCAAGGTCGCCGGGATTTGCGATGGTGGCGGAACAGCAGACGAATTGCGGATCGCGGCCGTAAAAGCGCGCGATGCGGCGGAGGCGGCGCAGGACGTTGCAAAGATGACTTCCGAAGACGCCGCGATAAGTGTGCAGCTCGTCGATGACGATGCAGCGCAGATTTTCGAAAAGGCGCGTCCAGCGCGTGTGATGCGGCAAAATGCCGGTATGGAGCATATCGGGGTTGGTGAGGACGATGTGGCCATTTTCGCGGATGGCTTTGCGGGCGTCGGCGGGAGTGTCGCCATCGTATGTGAAGACGCCAAAGGAATTGTCGAGGCGCTGATTGAGGTCGTAGAGTTCTGCAAGTTGGTCCTGCGCCAGGGCCTTGGTGGGGAAGAGATAAAGCGCGCGGGTGTCAGAATTCTCGAGAACCTCGTTCAGGACGGGGAGGTTGTAGCAGAGCGTCTTGCCGGAAGCGGTTGGCGTGACGATGACCACGTTTTTTCCGGCGTGGACCGCTTCAGCTGCAGCGGCTTGGTGCGTGTAGGGCCGGAGGATACCTTTAGCGGCGTACGCGGCGACGAGATTTGGATGCACCCAGGCGGGGAATTCGGCCCATTTGGCGGCGCGGGCGGGATAGTGGCGGACGGCGGTGAGAATTTCGCCATGGATATCGCGGGAGGCGAACGACTCGAGGATCTCGTGGACGTGGGTAAGGGAGACAGCGCCCGAGGAGCGTTCGAGGGATGAGGCTGTTGATCCCGCGGGTGATGCGGCCGCGCGGACGGCGAGAGATTCAGACATCGACGAGGCCTCCGATAATTCGCCTTTTGTTCGCCAACGCTATCATGGCCGGGAGCGGCGCGCAAGAGTGAAAAAGAGAGGAGTTTACGAAATCGGGGCAAGTCTAATTTCAACCAACGAGGCTGCTTGGATGCACTACGGCATCAGGAGTGGGTGCGAAGGCGCAGGACAAGGACCGCTCCAGCAAAGAAGAGAATTGCGGAAGCGGAGAAGGCCATTTGCAAGGAGAAGGCGCTCCAGAGAAAGCCTACCAGCAAGCTGGACAGAAAATCTCCGACAGCGTTGACTGCAGCGAGGGTACCGTAGGCCATGCCATGTTGTTCCGGCGTGACAATATCGGCGGTAATGGAGTCTTCGAGCGCCTCCTCGGTACCGATGAAAAGACCCGCGAGAATGAAAATTAGAATAAGGAGCGAGATAGAGTGAGTCGCGGTGCAGAGGAGCAGCGCGGTGATTCCCGCGAGCGCGTACCCGGAGGCCAGAACGAATTTGCGGTGGGGAACGTGGTCGCTGAGCCAGCCGCTCAAGTAGGCGGAGGCAGCGTAGAAAACATTGTGAAGAGTGTAGAGCGCGACGGCGAGGCTGGCGGCGCGCGCGAAGCCGTAAGCCGGAGCGAGCATGCGCGAGGCGTAAAGGATCAGGAGGGAATGAGAGAAATCGCCGGCACCGAAGATGCCGACGCCCAGCAAGAAGCGGCGAAAGGGAATGGGCAGCGCGCGCAGCCCGGTGAAAAAAGTTTGCTTCGATCGAGAGACGATGGGACGTTCGCGAACCAGAAACCAAAAAGAAGCCACCGCGACGAGGCCCGGCAAGAGTGTCCACAGAAAGACTTTTTTGTAGGAGTGGCCGGTTTGTTGGAGCAACCAAAGGGCGGTGAGCGGCCCGGCGATGGCGCCGACCGTGTCCATCAAGCGCTCGAAGCCGAACGCGCGGCCGTAGGCACCCGGAGGAGTGTCAGCGGCGAGAAGCGCCTTGCGGGCGGGGGAACGCACGCCGCGGCCAAGCCAGGCGGCCCCGCGGCCGATCAAAACGTGGTAGGCGTGCGTGGCGAAGGCAAAGGATGCAGTGGCCAGCGCGGTAACGGCGTAGCCGAAAAGAGCGAGAGGCTTGCGGTGCTTCAGGTGGTCAGTGTAATGACCGGCGGCAAGCTTGGCGAAGCTGGAGAGGCCGTCGGCGATCCCCTCAATCGCGCCGAGCCAGGCTGGACCCGCGCCGATGGAAGCGAGAAACGCGGGGAGGATCGCGGTTGCTGTTTCATGGCTCCAGTCGCTGAACAGGCTGGTGAGGCCAATGCCGAGGACGGTGCGGTTGAGCCAGGATTGGTTCGTCGTCGTTTCCGTCATGTTTGAGTTCAGGATTTACAGCAGAACACTGTAGAGGAACGGAAGAGAGAAGGCTAGTTGTCACTCTATTTCTTAGCGGCGCGGTAGAGGATGACGCGCACTTTTTCGAGGGTGATGAGAGCGCCCTCAACCATTTCGTCGAGGCGGGGAAGGATTTTCTCGATGCGTTCGGCGCTTTCGACGACTTCCACGATGATAGGCAGGTCTTGCGACAAACGCAGAAGTTTGTCGGTGTGGTAGATGCTCGAGCCGCCGTAACCGGCCACCCCGCGCAGGACTGTGGCGCCGGAGAATCCATCCTTGCGCAGCAACTCCACGATGGCCTCGTGAAGCGGCTTACCGTGCCATTTGTCGGATTCCCCGATGTGAATGCGCATCAGAGTGCGCTCGCCCTCGAATTTTTCGTGCGTCATTTGGACTCCTAAAAGCGGTTCGCCAAACGAATCCCTGCAACGGAAAGCAGCAGGCCTGCTACGACGCTTGCGGCAACGTAAGTCGTGGCGCGCAACCACTCGCCGTCCTCGAGCATCTTGGCGGTTTCCCAGCCGAAGCTGGAGAAAGTGGTATAGCCGCCAAAGAAGCCGACGGCAATGGCGACGCGCCAGTCGGGCGAAATCACCAGGCGATTGAGCGTGAATTGGCCGATGAGGCCGAGCAAGAAGCACCCCGAAAGGTTGACGAGCAAAGTGCCGTAGGGAAAGGCGCTTGCGGTGCGGAATTGAACGACACCCTGCAGGCCGTAACGGGCCAGAGTGCCAATCGCTCCGAAGAGCGCGATCAGTATGAGTCGCAAAGTTGCTCCGATCGTTTACCCGTCATTCGTCGGACATGCGCCAATCAAGCGCCGGTCACATAACGAAAACAGCTTCTGATACGGCGCGAAACAAAAAACTCCCGGCGCCGCTGGGGAGCCAGGAGTCATCAGCCCTGGTCATTTAAACCGGGGCGGTTATGGCGAACTCCATCGCCTTCGAAAATCAGACTCAGTCTATCATTTTCCTGGCTCGTGGAAATGCCGGATTTCCCGTCAATAGTGGAAGCGGTAGCGCAATTGAATAAAGATTTCGCGGGCGTTGAGGAAGTGGGTTCCGCCGAAGGTGAAGCTGTTGTCGAGGAGGACGCGGCGGTTGGCGACGTTGAGCGCGTTTAGGGAAAGGGAAAGATGCTCGCGGAAATTTTTGGCAAGCGAGAGGTCGAAGGTGGTGTGGCCCGGCAGATGAGAGGGCAGGGGCGTACCGTTGGAAAATCCGGAAGCGTAGTAGATGTCGGTAGAGGCGAAACTCTGCCACGGAAGCGAGAGGTTGCCGCCGATGTGTAGGGTGTTGCGCTGGTCGTGATCCAGGAAAAATAATTCGTTGGCGGGGATGTCACATGGCGGGACAAGACCGCCTTGAATGCAGCCACGGCCCTGGGCGAGCTGGTTTGAATACGTGAGGTAGAGCTGGCCGCGATTTTTGATGTGTGGGGAACGCAAGGTAAGCTCCCAGCCGCGGATGAGCGCGCCGTTGACGGTGACGGGGAAAAAGATGTCGGAGTTGTTGAGGCTGTTGTGGTCGAAGAAATTTGTGGCGCGAGTGCGAAAGGTGTCCGCGTCGAGAGTCCAGGCCTTGAGGGGGATATTGACGCCGAATTGAGATTCCTCGTCGCGTTCACCGTGCAGGGGCGTGAAGACAAAACCCTGATTGGTGACCACCTGCTGGAGGGAGGGGCCAGTCAGCGTAGCCAGTGGAGGAGCCTGGTAAAAATGGCCGTAGAAACCGCGGAAGACCCAATTCAGTTTTGGCACGCGGAGGGTGGCCCCGAATCGGGGGCTGGTGGAATTCTCTACCACGCTGCCCGAGAAATGAGTCTGGCGAATACCCGCGTTGAGCGTGAGCCAGGATGCGGCGCGAAACTGATCCTCTAAGTAAAGAGCAGTGAGGCTGCCGACAAGATTTTCCGTGTCTCGGAGAGGCGGGGTTCTGCTGCCGTCGTTGAAGAGCAGACCGAAGAGCTGAGCGTCCTGCTGGGCGAAGCCGTATATACCAGCGCGCGCGTTATTCCTGCCTTGAATATAAGCAAGAGTGGCCTGACCGCCTTCGTATTTGGAGGAGCGGTTTTGTGTGGCGGCAGTGGGCGTGTCTTGCTGGCCGCTGGTGTAGTCGGCGCTGTTGAAATGGTAGAAAGGCGAGACGGTGAGAACAAGACCGGGGCTGAAGGTGCGAACCCAGGAAAACGTCAGGAAAGCGTCATTTTCGCGGTTGGCATCGCGAAGAAATTCACCGGGAGAAATATTGGGGTCGGCGGGATCGAAGGGAATTTGATAGTAATCGCGGCGCAGGGAAGTGACGAAGCGCAACTGATCCTGGGAGCTGGCGTTATAGGTGAGCGAAGCGAAACCGCCAAAACCGTTGGCGCGATCATGGATCACCGCGGAAGTGGGAGTTTGCAGGCCGAGATCGGTGCGGTTTCCGTTGACGCTGGCGTAGTAGGCGAAACGGTTGTTGTGGCCGCCGAAATTGATCTGGTCATCGGTCTGGTAGAAATTGCCAAAGCCCGCTACGAACTCGGCTTCGTTGTTGCGTTCGAAACCGGTGCGCGGCGCGACGTTGAACACGCCGTAAGTGCGGTCGCCGAAATCGGCGCTGTAGCTGCCGCGCTGCATTTCGAGAGTGTCAATATCTTTTGGATCGATCTGGGGGCCGAGATTGCTGGCGATGTTGGTGTTGGGGATGGGCACACCGTCGATGAGCCAACTGACCTGATGACCGCCACGCACGTGAAGCTGGTCGTGGGTGATATAAGCGCCAGGGACGTAGTCGGTGATCATGGCGAGGCTGTTGCTGCGGGACGCTCCGGGAGTTTCGGTGATTTGTTGACGGTCAACGAGGTCGGTAGGCGTGACGGATTCGGCTTGCGCCGAGCCGGAATCTGCGGAGACGGTGACAGACTGATTCTGCGAGGCGAGTTGGAGAATGAAGTGAAGAACCGGAGCGGTTCCCGAAAGGACCGTTAGGGATTGCTCCTGAGGGGCAAAATTCGCTTCCGAAACTGTGATCGTGTACTCGCCTAGAGGGACGGCGTCGAAATGAAAGTCGCCGTTTACGTCGCTCTGCGTCGTTTGTGCGTAGTCCGAGTTTTTAGACTTCAATACGATGCTTACGTCTGCCATGGGGCGATGCTGCGTGTCATGGATGATGCCGCGCACGGTTCCGAAAACGGTGGCGAAGGCGGCGCTGGCAATGAGAAACAAACTTGCGATGAACAGCAGAATGCGTTGCATAGATGCTCTTTTCCTCTCCCGGAAAGAATGGATGGCGAGCAACCGAGGGGCGGCGTCGCGGGTTAGTAGGAACTGCTTTGGGGAGCGAGCAGACCCTTACAGGGCCGCTGCGGTGAAGCGAGGAGGGGGAGAGAGAGGCTTAGTGGCGCGAGGAAGATCATTCTGCTTAAGCATTCCGACTGGAAGCGTTGCTGAAGCGAGAGCAGATGTGGATGCTAACTCTGGCAAAAGGAAAGCGACGGGAGCGAGAACGGGCCGATCTGTCTGATGACAACAGGACATAGTGCAGGCGGTCATGCCGCTCATGTCGTGCCCGCAATCCATGGCATCGTTTGACCCAATCGGCATGGCTTGGTGATGATGCTCCCGGATGGGGCATTGGTCGCCGGTGCAACACGACATGGTCCGAGCAGAATAAGCGAAGGCCGCAAACGGCGCATACATCAGGAGCACAGCGACCAGGCAGAAGCTGGGGTCGAGGATCGGGCGGCGGGTTCGTCTCTGCGTACACATGTTGTCAATCTACCGAACCCTGATAATACCCAAAATATTCCCACCTGGCGAGGCTTATGAGATATTTTGAACCCAAGGGCACGCTAAGAGAAAATATTGCCGGTTATGATGGGTGGATCTTCGTGCACCGTGCCTTGACTTGCCGAAGCTCACGTCGCAGACTCGGCTTATGAACAATTCGTTCCTGGTGTTCGATTTTGGCAAGAACGAGGAGGCTGCCCAGCAAGCCCGCCACAAGCTGGATGGCTGGCGGCAGGCTTTCCGGCTCGACAAAAAGCTGCAATTCAAGTTTGATCGCGCGGAGGCCTCTGGAGACGGAGGATCCCCGAAAGCGGAAAAATCGAAGGGGAAAGACGCCCCCAAAGGCAAGGCGAAAGCCTCTGAGGGGACACGAGAAGAACCGGGGATCAGCGGGGACATCAAACTCCTGGTGAGACTCTATTTCTCCGGCCATGAAAAGCTCTCTCATCAGCGCTGGGTGGACCGCATCCCCGGCGAGGAGCCCTTTAAGAGTGCGGCTCCGCGGTTGATTAAGCCGGACGAGACAGATTTCCGTGCCACTGAGGAAAAGTTTCAAAACCTGGAATAGTGAGAGCGGAGGAACATCCGGTATAATAGGTTTCCGCTAGGCTAGAACGACCACTCCGACGAGGGCAGACCGAATGGCGGTACAGACGCGCGTCAAGATTGCCAAGCTTGATGCCACGAAGTATCAGGGACTCGATCGCGAAACGCTCATCCGAATTTACCGCACGATGTATCTTTCACGGCGGCTGGATGACCGGGAAATTCAACTCAAACGACAGAATAAAATTTACTTTCAGATCTCGAGCGCGGGTCACGAGGCAGTCACCGCAGCAATGGGGTTGCTTCTTCGGCCGGGAGTGGATTGGCTGTACTCCTACTACCGCGATCGCGCGCTGTGCCTGATGCTGGGACTCACGCCCACGGACATGCTTCTGCAAGCTGTCGGTGCGAAGGATGACCCGAGTTCCGGCGGCCGGCAGATGCCCTCCCACTGGGGCAGTCCGAAATTAAACATCGTCAGCAAGTCGTCTTGCACGGGAACGCAATTTGTTCAGGCGGTGGGTGCCGCGGAGGCAACTTTATATTACGAGGAGCGGCCGAAGGCTCTCGCGCAGGCTAAGAAAGCACCGCTAGGCGAGTTCATGAGGCACGAGCGCGAAGAAATTGTTTATGTCTCCGCAGGCGACGGCGCCACCAGTGAAGGCGAGTTCTGGGAGTCGCTCAATGCGGCGTGCACGAAGAAACTGCCGCTCCTGTACCTGATCGAAGATAACGGTTACGCGATCTCCGTGCCTGTCGAGGTGCAGACGGCGGGAGGGAGCATTTCCAGATTGACGCAAGGCTTCCCCGGTCTGCACGTTGCCGAATGCGACGGCACGGATCCGCTCGAAAGCTACGCCGTCTGCAAGGAAGCGGTCGAATATTGCCGCGGGCGGCGTGGTCCGGCGCTGGTGCACGCGCATGTGACGCGGCCATACTCCCATTCACTGTCCGACGACGAAAAGCTGTACAAGACGCCCGAGGAGCGAGAGGGCGAGGCCCATCGCGATCCAATCTCGAAGTTTGCGCTGTTCCTGGTGCGGGAGGGTTTGCTCGAAGAGAAGCAAATCGAGGAAATGGAAACAGAAGTCGACCAGGAGGTCCGCGAGGCGGCGGACGTTGCGCTCGCCGCGGAACCCCCGGACGTTGATTCGATCCGCGTAAACGTGTATTCGCCGGACATTGATCCCACGTCTGCCGCATTCGAAACGGAAACCACATTTCACGGCGCGCCGAAGACGATGGTCGAGATGGTTGCAGCTACGTTGTCGGATGAAATGGCCCGCGATGAGCGAATCACGGTTTTTGGCGAAGATGTCGCCGACGCTAGCCGGGAAGAAAATCTCAAGGAAGTGAAGGGCAAGGGCGGCGTTTTTAAGGCCACCTCCGGATTGCAGCGCAAATTCGGAAACGATCGCGTCTTCAATTCACCGCTCGCGGAGGCCAGCATCGTCGGCCGGGCGATCGGAATGGCCACGCGTGGATTGAAGCCCGTCGCGGAAATTCAGTTCTTCGACTATATCTGGCCGGCGATGATGCAGTTGCGCGATGAACTCAGCGTGCTGCGCTGGCGTTCGAATGGCGCCTTCAAATGTCCAGTCGTCATCCGCGTTGCCATCGGAGGATATCTTACCGGTGGCGGGATCTATCACAGTCAGAGCGGAGAATCGATTTTTGCGCATTGTCCAGGGCTGCGCGTGGTGATGCCCTCGACCGCGCTGGACGTTGCCGGGATGTTGCGCACAGCCATCCGCTGCGATGATCCCGTGATGTTCCTCGAGCACAAGCATCTCTATCGCCAGCCCTACAATCGCTCGGAATATCCCGGGCCGGATTACATGGTGCCATTTGGAAAGGCGCGCCTCGTAAAGGAAGGTTCGGATGTCAGCATCATCACCTACGGGGCGTTCGTGCACCGGACGGAAGTGGCCGCCGCGCAGCTGGAGCGCGAGGGAATTTCCGTCGAGATCGTGGATTTGCGGTCATTGTCCCCCTATGACTGGGAAGCGATTTGCGCCACCGTGCGAAAAACGCATCGCGTGATTGTGGCTTACGAGGATATGCGGAGCTGGGGCTACGGCGCGGAAATCGCTGCCAGAATTGCAGATGAGTTGTTCGAAGAACTCGATGCTCCGGTGAAACGAGTGGCCGCCATGGACACTTTCTGCGCTTATCAACCTAAATTGGAAGATGTGATTTTGCCGCAGACGGAGAGCGTTGTTCTGGCTGTGAGAGAGATTCTCGAGTATTAGACTTCCGGCGCAGCTTGGCCGGCAAATGAAACTTTTTTGCAGGCTGCCTCGTATGTTTAACTGGGACAGATTCACGTACCGCCTTGTGGGGGTGGAATTATGACTTGCGCAAATTGCCAAAGAGAGATCGTGGCGGGATCAAAGTTCTGCTACAACTGCGGAGCGAGACAGCCTGAAGCCAATGCCACAGGTGTTGCTCCGGGGACCTCGTACGCTCGGAGACTCATGCGATCTAGCGCCGACAAGAAAATCGGGGGTGTTTGCGGAGGACTCGCGGAATATTTTGACCTGGACCCGACGTTGATCCGCGTGATCTGGGTGCTGCTTGTCCTTTGCGGGGGAACGGGGCTGCTGGCATACCTCATTCTGTGGATTGTTCTTCCCGTGGGCCCTGCAGGGTACCCGGGACCTTCGACTACCGCCACAACGACGACTTAAGGCGGACGCGTACGGTTGGGGGACGAAATCCTCCGAACACAAATTCCGCACTATCTATTTCTTGCCGGGATTTCGCGGGCCGCGCGACCTGCCTCCGTCATTTCCAAAGAGCAGGTAATCGATAGAGATAAGTCCCGCTCCAACCGCTGCCAAGACAAAGCATCCTACTGCCATCATCAAGGGAAACTCGTATTCATGTACGGCCATGATCCCGCGCGTGGAGTGGACTCTCCAGATAGCTACGCACATTTCGAAGGTCAGGAGGAGTGCCGCGCCGCGCGTGAATAGCCCCAGAAGCAACAGTCCTCCGCCAAACATTTCCAGAACACCTCCAATATATACGAAGTAACCCGGCAGGCCATGTTCGATAAAAAAGTTTTGCATGGCGGCTCCGTGAATCAGCTTGGGGTAGCCGTGGGTGATGAAAATGATCCCTAGAGCAAAGCGGAGGAGTAATAGCGCCAGCGGCTGCAGTGAATCGAGAGATTTCATCGAACTCCTCCGGGGCGCAAGGGATTGTTACTAGCGGATGGATCGGCATTTTAGCAGAAAAGCAAACGGTGCATCGGGCACGTCGGTGTAAACGAAGAATCAGGTACAATCTTTTGGCGAAAGCCCCTGACGAAGATGGACAAAATCAAGACAATTGGCGTCGTTAACGGAGGCGGAGACGCCCCTGGATTGAATGCGGTGATACGCGCGGTGGTGAGATCGGCGATCGGCGCGCATGGCCTGCGGGTGATTGGCATTCGCAACGGCTTTGACGGCTTGATCTGGCCGGAGGGCGCGGAGGAATTAACCGACAGCAGTGTCAGCGGAATCTTGCCGCGAGGGGGAACGATCCTCGGCACGACGAACCGGGGTAATCCGTTCGGCTACCGCACCAAGGAAGATGGAAAGGAAGTCGTTCGAGATTATTCTGGACTGTGCCTGGAAAACGCGCGCCGGCTGGGGATCGATGCGTTAATCGTGACAGGAGGCGACGGTACGCTGCATATCGCGCACGATTTTGCGCGGCGCGGTCTAAAAGTCGTAGGAGTGCCCAAGACGATCGATAACGACCTCTCTGCCACCGAAGTCACTTTTGGTTTTGACACGGCGCTACTCGTCGCTACAGAAGCCATCGACCGCCTCCACACCACGGCGGAAAGCCATCACCGGGTAATGCTCATCGAAGTCATGGGGCGCGACGCGGGGTGGATCGCGCTACATGCGGGCATTGCGGGTGGTGCGCATATTATTCTCATACCGGAGATTCCGTTCCGATTCGAAGCCATTTGCGACGCAGTGCATGCCAGGGAAAACCGCGGAAAGCGCTTCAGCATGGTGGTTGTCGCCGAGGGTGTGAAACTTCCCGCGACCGATCCCAACGGCAAAATGATTCCGGCGGCTGTACCCGGAAACGTGGCGAACACGATTGCGTTCACTCTGCGAGAGATGCTGCATAAGGAGATTCGCGTAACCGTTCTTGGGCATGTTCAGCGGGGCGGCTCACCGACGCCGTTTGACAGAATTTTAGCGACGCGCTTGGGCGTTCACGCCGTCGACCTGATCGCGCGCGCGCAATTCGACCGGATGGTGTGCTTGAGAGCCGGGAAAATCGAATCTGTGACGTTGGAGGAAGCACTGTCGAAGATGAAATGCGTGGATCCTGCGAGCGAGATTGTTCATGCCGCACGAGCCATTGGAGCCACATTTGGGGATGGTGCATGAAGCGCAAGCTTCTGGTAGCAGTTCCTCTGCTGATCCTGGTTGCCATTCTCGCCTGGATACTCCGGCCGAAGCACGAATCGTCGGGCGAAGCGTACGTGAGTGAGCGGACTGTCCCGCTCTTCGGCAGCGTTGCAGAGGTGCGCGAGCAAATCGGAACCCTGCACTATGGCGAGCGCGTCGATGTTATTGCGCGCCGCAATGACAACGTAAAGGTGCGTACTTCCGCAGGCGAAGTCGGCTGGGTCGAAGGCCGTGCGCTGATGGAGCCTTCGCTGTGGCAGCGCAGCGCGAAACTCTTGTTACAGGCGCAAGCTTTTCCTGTTCAAGCGCGCGGACGGACCAAGGTGCAGACGAATTTGCGCGTTCAGCCGGGACGCACGGAGCCGCGGCTTTACCAGTTTTCGCGCGGCGTTCCCGTGGAAGTCGTGGGGCGGGCAGTAGCCGATTGGGTGCAGGTCCCGGACGAAAAGGAACCATCGGGGGAACCGCAGGAAACGAAGAAAGAGGACTGGTTCCTGGTTCGCGGTGTAGCCACCCGGCCGCCTGGCGAAGTTGGGGGGCAAGGGGCCAATCCGACGACCACGACGCAACCCGGCGATCAAACTATTCCGATCGCGGGATGGACCATCGCCCGCTTTATCGAACTCGATACACCAGAAGCGGTACGCGAGGAAATGGCCTCGGCGAACATTCGAACTCTGGCTTGGTTTGAGCTGAACCGCGTGAGCGATCCGTCCGGCGACAAACCGCAATATCTGGTTGCGGGCGAGCGAGGGGCTGAGGGCCAGCCGTGTGATTTTACGACAGTTCGAGTCTACACCTGGAATGGGCGAAGGACGCGCTACGAGACAGCGTTCATCGAGAATAATCTTTGTGGTGGATTGCCAATACGGGTGGGAAAAGGGCCGTCGGGTGAACCGGAGTTTCGATTCCATTTGATGGATGCGGGAAAGGAAGAGCGGGTGTATCGCTTACGGCAAACAGTGGTGCGCCGGGTCCGAGAAGGCGAGGCAACCGGAAAGAAATCGAACCGCGCACCGACCGCAAAAAGTGGGACGCATTAGAGACAAAAATAGGGGAACTATGAGATGACTTTGCACATTAGCGAAGCCGAGGTCCGGTCCGTTTTGACGATGGCCATGGCCATGGACGCGGTGGAAGAGATTTCGCGGAAAGAAGCCAACGGCGAAGTCATCGTGCACCCACGGCGGCGCTTCGAATTACCCAAGGGTGGATTCTTCCACTACATGGCGGCCGTGGATTTTCAGGCGGGCTACCTGGCGATGAAGCAGTACACCTATGTTCGTGGGAAGATGCGATTTCTGGTTCCGCTCTATGAGATCACTTCGGGCGATCTGTTGGCGTTGATCGAAGCGGACTATATGGGCCAGTTGCGAACGGGAGCAGCTTCGGGCGTGGCCACAAAATATCTTGCGAGATCGGATGCTCGGGTCGCGGGGATCATCGGCACCGGCGGTCAAGCCAGAACGCAGCTTGAAGCCGTGGCCGCGGCGCGGAAGCTGGAATCGGCTCGCGCCTACGGCCGCGATCCCGAGCGCCGTGAGAAATTTTCGAAGGAAATGACCAAGCGCCTCGGTGTGCCAGTGACGCCTGTAGGCTCGGCAGCGGAAGCGGTTCGCGGCGCCGATATTGTTTCCACGGCGACCACGGCAAGCCAGCCAGTCGTGAGCGGAGCGGATCTGACTCCCGGCACGCACATCAATGCCATCGGCGCGAATCACGCACACAAGCGGGAGACCGACGATGAGGCCGTGGCGAAGGCCGGAATCGTCGTTGTGGATTCGGTCGAACAGTCTCGCATCGAGGCGGGAGACTTGATTTTGAGCTTCAAGGGCGATGAAGCCCGATGGTCACGAGTGAAGAAACTGTCGGATCTGGTGGCGGGAAAAACGAACAGAAGGACGAGCGCGTCCGAAATTACACTGTTCAAATCAAACGGGATCGCGTCCTGGGATTTGGCAGTTGCGCTGAAGGTTTACTCTCTGGCGCGCGAAAAAAAGTTGGGAAGAGAGCTACCTTTGTGGGCTGAACCCTAATTGGCGGGCCAGCAAGGGCTAATTGGGCCTCTGTGCGATTTTTTTGTGCAGGGCTTGGTGCAGCCGCGAGCGGACATCAGTCGGCAGCTCAAGAGGCTCGGAGCCACAAAAAATTTCGACTGTCCTCTTCGTTTGATCGACAACCATCGAGCAATCTTCACAATGCTGAAGATGGCGCTCGAGATCCAGCTTGAGTACCCCATCGAGGTCGCCGTCGAGGTAATTGGACAACTCACGGATAACACTTTTACATTTCAATTTGGTTCACCCTTGCGAAAATAGCGATTTAATTTCTGACGCAATTTGAGTCTGGCCCGCAGCAGCCTGGATTTCACCGCGGGTATGGAAATTCCCAGCGACTGAGCCGTCTCCTCTGTAGATAGCTCTTCGACGTCCCGCAAAACGAAGACGATGCGATAATCAGGTTCGAGTTGCTGAATGACTTCGTTGAGGATTCCTTTCATTTCCGATTGGGCGTAGCGCTGTTCCGGAGTGGGATCCCAATCCTGAATTTCCCTGGGCATGAGATCGTCTTCGCCTTCGATGGGTTCGTCGAGGGAGATTTGGTTAGGCCGCCGTTTCCGCAGCCGCATCAGCGCTTCGTTGGCGGCGATGCGCACGAGCCAGGTATAAAACCGCGAATCTCCGTGGAAGTTTTCCAGGTGCGTGTAGGATTTGAGAAAAGCGTCCTGCATCGCGTCTTCCGCATCCTCGGCGTTGCCCGTAATGTTCATGGTGAGCCGGAAAATCTTGCGTTCGTAGCGGTTGACGAGTTCCTCGAAGGCGGCTGCATCGCCTGCCTTTGCCGCCGCGACCAGAAGATGCTCGTCGGCCAGCGCGACGGAGGACGGAAGGCGATGTGGATTGGGCGAGCTCAAATTGCTCAACGCGCTCCCTGCGAGAATATTGGGGTTCGACGGAGTCATAAAAATAGCACAGACCAGCGCTGTTGCACTCCCGCTCTTAGTTTTGGATGATGCAAAACTGACTTGAGATTCAGGATTCCATCGCCATCGTATGGAAGCAGGAACGCCATGAAGGGGCTGACTTGCCTTGACACTGCCGACAAGGACGGATACTGTTCTCAAACGACAGTTTGGCAGGGGCCATGGCCGCTCGAATTCCTATCCAGTTTGCTTCACAATCTTTGGCCGAAGCGCCACACAACCTATTGATTCCTAATAACTTAGGGACATTAGCATGAAATCGAGGGAGAAGTAGATGGTGGCAACGAAAGAAGCGAGCCCAAGGGAACTCGTGAAGTACCGGGTCGAAGAGGGCATCGCGACATTCGAGCTGGATGATCCGCCGGCCAACACTTATAGCTACGAGATGATGCTGCAGTTGGACGCGGCCATCCTAAAGGCCCGGATGGATGAAAGCGTTCACGTCATCGTGGTCCGTGGCGCGGGCGACAAATTTTTCTGTGCAGGCGCCAGCATTTCCATGCTGACCAAGGCGAACCCCGCGTATAAGTATTACTTCTGTCTGCACGCGAATGAGACGTTGTGCCGGCTGGAGCAGACTCCCAAACTTGTGATCGCAGCGCTGAATGGACATACGGTCGGCGGAGGCCTGGAAGTTGCATTGGCGTGCGATATTCGCATCGCGAAGAGGGAAGGCGGAAAGATCGGGCTGCCCGAAGTCAGTCTGGGCGTGTTGCCCGGAACGGGTGGAACGCAAAGGCTATCCCGGGTCATCGGCCGCGCAAAGGCTTTCGAGTTGATGGCTACGGGGAAAACATTCAGTTTCGAAGAAGCCCGAGAAATCGGACTGATTCACCATACCTACGAAAGCGAAAGTTTTTGGGACGATGTGAAAGCGTATGCAAGGCAGTTCTGCCCCCCCAACAAGGCGTCCTACGCGGTGGGCCGTATCAAGCGGGCGGTGGTGACCGGCTCGGAAGTAGGGATTGGCGAGGCTCTCGGAATCGAGAGGGAGTTGCAGCAACTGCTTTTTACCAGCGAGGATGCCAAAGAGGGACTCGCGGCATACATCGAGAAGCGTCCTGCCAACTTTAAGGGCAAGTGACGCAACTTTGTAAGCGCGTTAAGCTGTTCGTATGAAAACGCTACCTGACCATCTTCGGAAGGGCATGAAGCTCGTGATTATCGGATGTAATCCGAGCGAGTCTTCGGTGCGTGTGGGTCACTATTACGCCGGGCGTGGAAACCAGTTCTGGCCGGCGCTCTTTGAAGGAGGCGTAGTACCGGAGCCGCTCGAATATCGTGACGACAAACGGGTGATTGAGTTTGGCGTGGGATTGACTGATCTCGTAAAACGCCCCACCAAAGGGATCGAAGAGCTCACGCGCGCGGACTTTGCCGAGGGGCGCATCGTTCTTTCTCAAAAGCTGGAGGAGTTCTCGCCTCACGTAGTGGCTTTCAACGGCAAGCTCACCTACGAACACTTCGCGCAAAGGAAATGCAGTTTTGGGCAACAGAAGGAGCTGCTCTATGGAGCACGAGTGTACGTGCTGCCCTCCACGAGCGGCCAGAACGCGAAGGGCATGGGGGAGAAGGTTAAGCATTTTCGAAAGCTGGCACAGCTTGTGAAGCGCATCGAGAAAGAGCGGGAGACAAAAGTTCAGTAATTGGAAGCAAGTCATGAGCAACTCACCACAGACCGCACCGGCAAATCCCGTTGTGCTGGAAACACGAGAGCATGGCATTGCCACCGTCGTGATGAACCGCCCCGACTGCCTGAATTCACTTAACAAAGAGCTCGCCGCCGGTTTGAATGAGGCGTTTACGCGGCTTGCACAGGACGAGTCCATTCGCGTGGTGGTTCTCACTGGAGCCGGGCGCGCGTTTTGTGCTGGAGGAGATCTCAATTTTCTCCGCCGCGGACGCGAGAGCGGAGATGTGAAACAGTTGGAGCCCCTCCTGCGTTCGGGGATGCAAATGATTCTGAAAATGCGAACGATGCCGCAACCCGTAATTGCTGCCGTCAACGGCGCCGCTGCCGGGGGCGGGATGAATATTGCGCTGGCGGCGGACATTCGTATAGCGGCAGAAGAAGCTACGTTTGGTCAGAGCTTCGCGAAAGTTGGTTTGTTTCCGGATTACGGCGGAACTTACTTTCTTCCTCAACTAGCTGGCCCATCGAATGCCGCCGAGATATTTTACACGGGTGAGATGATCGATTCCCAGACGGCGCTTCGGCTTGGACTGGTGAGCCGCGTCGTCCCTTCGGCGAGACTGGAAGCCGAGGTTCGAACGCTGGCGCAGAAAATTGCTCAAGGACCCACGATCGCCATTGTGGCAGCGAAACGAACTCTTTTCGGGAGCGAGCGCAAGGCACTGGAGGCCGCTTTAGAGAATGAAGTTCAGCAGCAGATGAAATGTTTTTTGTCGCAGGATTGCGCCGAAGGTCTTCGCGCGTTTTTTGAAAAGAGGCGGCCGAAGTTCGAAGGGCGCTAAACTCGGGAGTTGCAGGGCTGCTCGAGGTAATGCACGCTTCAGCCCAGCCGTTCTACATCTTGTGAACAGAACATCAGGAATCCATGACGAGAAACGAAACCTGGGAAGGACACTGAGTGGACGATCTCCAAATTCTGCCCATGGAATTGAAGCAGCGTCTGGATCAGGGCGAAAAAGTGATACTCGTGGATGTGCGCGAGCCGGGTGAATATCAGATCTGCCGTATCGAGGGAGCGAAATTGATTCCGCTCGGCGCGCTGCCAAGCCACGTTCAATCCTTGCCCGACGATGAAGAAGTGATTTGTTATTGTCACCACGGAATTCGCAGTCTGGACGCAGCGGTGTGGCTGCGTCAGCAGGGAATTGAGCACGCGAAATCCCTCGCGGGAGGGATCGAGCGGTGGTCCCTCGAGATTGATCCAAACATTCCGCGATATTGAAGACATCCGGCGAGTGGGACGCAGCAAACTGTTCTCCGGCTGAATGGAGTCCTTGTGGCCAAAGTGAGAATTCAATTTTTACAGAAACCTTCTTGAACGACCTGCCGAAAAGCGAGAGGTCTCTTGCTTGAACGCGGCGTTGAATTGGAATTGCGAGATTTGGACAAAGAGAGGCTCAGCGAAGCCGACCTCGATAAACTGATTGGCGCCCGCGATCACAAGGACTTTCTGAATCCGCGGAACGAGGTTTATCGAGCGCGCGGGATGAAGGATAGTCCGCCTTCCCGCGCCGAGGCCATCAAGCTCATGGCCAAGGAGCCTAATCTGATCCGACGGCCTGTCGTGATCAAGGGAACGCAGGTTCTCCTCGGTTACGATGAAGATGTTTACAAGAAACTCCTGAAGTGAGCGCGGCCGCCGTTGTTCGCCCGGCCTGAATTCTGCGGCAAACAGCTCTCGACTTGTTCGGCGGTCGATCTTCAATCGAGTTCACATTCAGGAACGGAGAGAAGCCATTGTGGAAGTAAGGACGATTGCCGTGATCGGGGCAGGCACGATGGGGCGAGGCATCGCTTATGCCTCGGCGGTGGGCGGCTACTTCACGGTGCTGGAAGATATTTCTCAGGCCATGCTCGAGCAGGGCCTCAATTGGATTCGAAAGGCCCTTGACGAAGGAGTTGCGCGCGGAAAAGTCGATGCAGCCACGCGAGACCTGGCTCTTCGGAATCTGAAGACCGCTGATAAAGTACAAGACGCCATCCGCGACGCGGACCTGATCATCGAAGCCGTCCCTGAAGAAATGGAGATGAAACTGGAGCTCTTCACCATCTTCGACAAGTTCGCAAAGCCCAACGCGATTTTCGGCAGCAATACGTCCTCGCTCTCCATCACCGACATGAGCGACGTCACAGTCTGCCGCGATCGCTGCATAGGGATGCACTTCTTCAATCCCGTCCCCAAAATGAAGCTTCTCGAGCTGGTGATGACACCATTCACCTCTGAAGAGACCCTCACAACATGCCGCGAGGTCGGCCGCCGGGTGAACAAGGAAGTGGTCGTGGTGAAGGATTCTCCCGGCTTCGTTACATCTCGCGTCAGCGCCATCATCAGCAACGAAGCTTTTGCGCTTCTCGAAAGCGGAGTTGCATCGGCGGAAGATATCGACAAGGCCCTTAGACTCGGACTGAATCATCCCATGGGCCCTCTTGAACTCGCCGACCTCGTCGGGCTTGATGTTTGTCTGCACGTCCTCGAATATCTCCACGAGACGCTGGGTGAAAAGTACCGACCCAATGCTTTGTTGCAAAAATATGTTCGGGAAGGCCGGCTCGGCCGAAAATCGGGGCGAGGCGTTTTCGAGTATGCGCCGCAGGGATCCGATGGCGATAAACCTTGAACACCGGAAGGTAGCGTGTACAGCTAGATGACAAAATCAATCGCAGAACGAATCGTGATTCAGCAGGGCGACCTAACGGAAATGGACACGGATGCGATCGTAAATGCCGCCAACAACGATCTCATCCTGGGTGGCGGTGTCGCGGGAGCGATTCGCCGCAAAGGTGGGGATCAAATTCAGAAGGAGTGCAACGCCATCGGCACGATTCCGATAGGCTACGCGGCCATCACCACGGGTGGGAACTTAAAAGCGAAATATGTAATCCATGCGGCAAGTATGCAACTCGGTGGGAGAACGACGGCCGGGGCCTTGAGAAACTCAACAGCGCATGCGTTCCGCATTTCGAAGGAACGCGGCATCAAGACCGTCGCTTTTCCCGCTGTGGGCACAGGCATCGCCGGCTTTGATTTGCGAGAATGTGCGGAGATTATGCTTAACGAGGCCGTGCGGCATCTGAACGGCAAGACGTCTCTCGAAACGATTTACTTTGTGCTGTTCGACGAAGAAGCTCGGAGAGTTTTTGAACAAGCGTGGAAAAGCGCGCAAGCTGAAGCTGCTGAGAAAACCGGCAAGCGCGCAAACGACGGAAGCTAAGGCGTCGGCTTTTTCAGCACTGGCCTATCGTCTGCTGGTGCAGGCGCAGCCGATGTTTTTGCATCAGCAGCAGTTGCTTGGATGGGAGCGCCGCCCTCGGAATAGGGCTTCTTCAGTAGACTTTCCGCCTGTTCTTGCGCTCCACCGGTATCGTCGTTGGTCTGCTTGGCTTTGCTATATTCGTTGACAGCGCGCGCTCGCTGCCCCAGTAGGTCAAAGATCTTACCGAGATAGATGTGGCCCCAAACTTCGGTCCATTTTTCCGGAGGCTCCGGGACGGATTGGAGAGCCTCACGAAAGGCATTCGCTGCCGCCTGAAAGTTTTTCTGGTAGAAGAACGCTTCCCCCATCCTGAAATTAGCCAGCGGACGTCCCGGTTGAATGGCCAGCGCCTTTTGATATTGGGCGATGGCATCGAAATAGCGGCCTTGTTCCGCAATCTCTTCGCCGCGGGCGATGGCGGCTCGCGCACGCAATGACGTGCTGGCCTTCAAGATCACATTGTTTGGGTCGATCTTGATGCCCTGAGGCTTCGGCCGGCCAAACGTTTCCACCGTGAAACTCGATTCTGTTCCGATCACCTCGACGGTCCGCGTTTCCGGATTTCCTTCGGTGTCGATCCTCAGCTCTATCGGCATCTGGAATGTGTCCAGAGGCTGTTTGATTTTGCCCACGGTGCGAAATCCTTGCGGCGTCCGGTACACCACGTATTCGAGCGTGAATTCCGGAATCCCCGTTGAGTTCAGCCATTGGGCAAAGAAGGGCTGTAAATTCGGCGCTGCCTGTCCAGCTTTGGTTCCGGCCTGCGCGTGCCGCTGCGCCAACTCGACGAAATCTTCGTTGCGTGCGCTCTTGCCGTTGAACTTTCCATAAAAATCGTGGAGCAGGGATTTGAAAGACGCATCACCCATCTGCGCGCGAACCATGTGAAAGATCATGGCGCCCTTGTTCATGACTACGGAGCGGTAGTCACCCGAATAGGGTATTAGGCGCGCGGCTTGCGCAATCGGGGCTGCATCCTCGTACATTAAGGAGCCGACGGCGAACTCGTCCACCGCTTTCAGGCCAGCTTCCTTGCCCGAGTTTTGTTCCGCGTACATAGCTTCCGAATACCGCGCCAGACCGTCGCTTATCCACACATCCCCCGGACTCGCCGGGAGCAGGGAATTTCCCCACCATTGGGAGGCCACTAAGCGGGCGATGGTGCGGTCGCCAAACTTGGCGTCCCACATGCGGCGGCTGAGGAGGAGAACCCCGGGAGCCGCAAAATCACGGAGCGTTCCATCGGGAAGTTGAATCAGCGTGAGATCGGAGTTTTCGAGCGGGCCAAAGAGATCGGAGAAAATAATTGCGGAGCGTGCGACATCATTGGCAAAGTCCTGGGCATTTGCGGACGCGGCCCGCGGCGCGTAGACCGAAACCTCTATTCCTTCGGCTTGTTTGGGGCTGAATTGCAGGGCGCCTGCCACGAAGGTGCCGTGGGGAGCCGCCCGGTCACATTGGAATGTATATAAGAGGCGCCCGCCCTCGACAGTGTTCTTTCCGGCCATAGGTGTAGGAGAGGACGCCTTTCCGCTGCCGGCAACCACGAAAGTGTCCGGCACATTTAGGCGAAATGTCGCGGTGTAACGGTTTGCGGGGAAATTGGTGAGCGGAAACCATCGCGCGGGGAGCAGCAAATAGGCGGCATCCTTATTAATCGAAGCCATGCGTACGCCCGGCACCGGGCTGTTCTCTTCGTTCGCGAGGATGCCCGCATACGTAAATGTCAACGTGGCATGACCGCCCGCGCCCACCGGCGTGGGCAATGTCACCGTCAAGAAGAGAGGGTTCTGCGTGTCGCGTTCGAACGGCAGCGGTTTTCCATCATTGCCCTTGACGTCGGTGACGTTCAGATTCGGATGAAGCTCCACACGCACGGTGCTCGAAGCTTCCCCGGCTCTAAAATCCACTTTTGCCACCGCGGAAATCGTTTGACCGATCGTATTCAGCGTCGTGGAAACGTCATAGTGGTCGGCAAGAAATGCGGGAGCGCGAGACGCTTGTGCGCACAGGGGCGCAGCGCAAAAAACCAGCCAGAGCGGCGTAAACAGAAGTAATCGCGCGCCCAAAACATTTCGGGAGAGGGCCATCGGACCCCTTTCAATTATTTCGACTCAGCAGCCTTATATAGGATAGCAGAGACCTCACAAAGCGTTGCCAGGAGCGGTCTTCAGAAGGGCCGCGATGAAGTCCGCAGCGCGATCGACGGCGCCCGGTGGACCCAGGGCCTGGCGCACTTCAGCGAGTCCGGCGCGAAGCTCTTCGCGGGCCTTGGAATCACGCAGTAAGCGGAGAATCTCGCCCGCGACGCGCTCCGGTGTGAAATCGTGCTGGATCAGCTCCGGCACCACCCGGCGTCCGGCGATTAGATTGACCATGCTGAAGGAAGTGGTGCGAAGCAGGGGCCTGGCGAGAAGCGCGGTCAGCGGGGTGACCCGATAGACCACCACCATAGGCACATTGAGCAGAGCTGCTTCCACAGTCGCCGTGCCGCTTGAAACGACCGCAGCATCCGCCGCGGCCAGAGCATTATAGGTCTGGCCTTCCACCAGTCGAGGGGTCACTCCGGCAGGCCATCCTTCGCGAAGCTCGGGGGCATCGCTGCCAGGGGCGGCGGCAATTACAAATTGCGCGGCGATTTCTCGCTGGATCAAAACACACGCCTGGCGAAGGACTGGCAGATGTTGGGCAAGCTCCGCATGCCGGCTTCCCGGCAGTAAGGTGACGATGGGCTTCGCGGGATCGAGATGCTGCTTGCGGCAAAATTGTTCTCGCGTGCAAGACGCTTGGACAGCTCCGACCAGCGGATGCCCAATAAATCTCACCGGCACTCCCGCATCTCCGTAGAATTTCTCCTCGAAAGGGAAAATGCAAAGCGCTTGCGCAAATCTTCTTCTCACGATGCGAACGCGCCACGGCCGCCAGGCCCAAAACTGTGGACAGATGTAATAAATATTGCGAACAGCCAGCGGGCGCAGTTTGCGCGCCAGCCGTAAGTGAAATCCCGGAAAGTCCGTAAGGATCGCGAAAGGAGGCTTCCGGCGCTTCGCCTCGGACACGAGGTGCCGCATGGCTCGTACGAGTGACGGCAGATGCGTGAGAATCTCGGTGATGCCCACGACGGACACTTCCGAGTAATCGGTGATCACTTCCACGCCCGCCGCGCGCATCTGGGAGCCGCCCATTCCGAAGAGCGCCACGTCCAGCCTCTTTTTCAGCGCCGTTGCGAGTCGCGCGGCGTACATGTCGCCGCTGGCTTCACCGGCGGAAAGTAGGAGCGGTATGGGTGTCATGCGCGAAGGGAATGCTCAATCACTGGCTGGCAAAGGCGCCGGGAAAATAGCGGGCGAACCGCTTGTCTCGACTGGCAAATGCAGCTCCTGCTCCTTGTACTGGAGTTGGTAGAGCCGATAGTAAATGCCGCGAAGCGCTAACAATTCCTGATGCGCGCCTTGTTCGCGCAGGCGTCCCTTGTGAAAGACCAGAATGCGGTCCGCATGCTGTATCGTGCTCAACCGGTGCGCGATCACGAGGGCGGTGCGGCCGGAGAGCAAGCGGTCCAGAGCTTCGCGGATCTGGATTTCGGTCTTGGTGTCCACGCTCGAGGTGGCTTCATCCAGAATCAGGAACCGTGGATTGTGCGCCAGAGCGCGAGCAAAATTAATAAGTTGCCGCTGGCCAACCGACAGAGTAGAGCCGCGCTCGTTTACTTCGGTTGCCACGCCTCCCGGCAAATCATTCACAAATTCAGCGAGACCTATTTCGCTTACGGCGTGCTCGACGGTGGCACGGTCGATTCCCGGCGTGCCGAGACGAATATTCGATTCGATCGTGCCGGTAAACAGGAACGGATCTTGCAGCACGATGCCGAACTGCCGGCGCAGGTCTTGCATATCGAGGAACCGAATATCGACGCCGTCCAGGAGGATTTGTCCCCTTTGGATGTCGTAGAAGCGCAACAACAAGGAGATCAGCGTCGTTTTGCCCGCCCCGGTGTGTCCGACGATGGCAAAGTTTTCGCCCGGCGGAATCCGGAAAGAAACGTCGCGCAGTACCCAGTCCTCATCGCCTGGCTCAGGAACATTTTTATAGCTGAACCACACGTTCCTAAATTCAATTTCGCCGCGTGGATTGACGAGGCGCGCCGCGTTTGGATCGGAGGTGATAGTCAGCGGTTCGTCGAGGAGCTTGAAAATGCGTTCTGAGGCGGCCATGGCCGACTGCAAGATGTTGAATTTCTCGCTGAGGTCCTGTATCGGCCGGAAGAAGCGCTGAGCGAACTGCATAAAGGCCACGAGTACTCCCAACGTCAGCTGCCCAGAAAGAATTCTCAGCCCCCCCACCCAAAAGATCAGGGCGATAGCGGCAACGCTCAAAATTTCCACCGCCGGGTAGAAGAGCGCATAAGCGAGGATAGCATCCCGCCAGGCCAACATATTTTGGCGGTTACGCCGGCCGAATTCCTCCTCCGCTTTGGACTCGCGGTTGAAGATCTGCACCACGCTCATCCCGGAAATGTATTCCTGGAGAAACGCGTTGATGCGCGCGATTGCCGTACGAATCAGGCGGTTCGCATCGCGAACGTAGTGCCGGAAGATCAGCGTCACGACGAAAATGAGCGGCAGCACGGCCAAGGCGGCCAGCGCCAGCCGCCAATTAAGATAAAGAAGCACTCCCACCATCACCGCGAGCAGAAAGAAATCGTTGATCATCGTCACTACGCCGGCGGCAAATAGATCGTTCAGGGCATCAACATCGGTCGTAACACGGGTCAGCAGGCGCCCCACGGGGTTGCGGTCGAAGAAGTTCATGGACAGTCGCTGCAGATGTCCAAAGATTTCTCGTCGCATGTCGTACATCGTTTGCTGTCCGACCCGCTGCATAATGCGGATCTGCATGTACTGGGCGAGAAAATCGAATGCCAAAACAAGAAGGTAGATAATGCTGATGAGAACCAGGCCGCGCCGGGCAGCTGTGATTCCAAGCACGTGATGGAGGGCGGGGACAATATAGCGATCGACGGCTTTTTGGAATAACAGGGGAGGCGCGAGCTCAAGAGGTGTGACCGCGAGCGTCAGCGCAAGAGCAAGAAACACCCGCCACTTGTACGGCCGCATGTACTCCATCAGCCGCCGCATCAGCCGGGAATCGTATGCTTTGCCGAGTGCCTCTTCTTCGTGAGCGTTGCTCATGCGCGTTCGAGCTCTTCTTCCAATAATTGCTTTTGATACAAATCCGCGTAATACCCTTCGCGGGCCAGGAGCTCGTCGTGCGTCCCACGCTCGATGATCCGGCCATCACGCAAGACCACGATCTGGTCGGCGTCGCGCACCGTGGACGTCCGGTGCGAAATCAGGATGGTCGTGCGGCCCTGCATGACGCCGCGCAGGCGGTCAAGGATGCGTTCCTCCGTCTGCGTGTCCACGCTCGAAAGGGAATCATCGAGAATCAGGATGCGAGGATCGCGCGCCACCGCGCGCGCAATTGCAGTGCGTTGCTTTTGTCCGCCGGAGAGGGTGATCCCGCGCTCTCCCACCATGGTGTCGTATTTCGCGGAGAAGCCTTGGATGTCCCCGTCCAGACTCGCAATCTCCGCGGCCTGGCTCACAATGGCTTCGTTGTATTTCGGCAAGCCAAAAGCGATGTTACCGCCCACCGTTTCGCTGAAAAGATAAGTGTCTTGCGGAACGTAACCTATCGAACGTCTCAGCATTGCAAGCGGCCACTCGCGAATCGGCCGTCCGTCAATCAGGACTTCGTCGTCCGGGGCTTCCCAAAGCCGCGCCACCAGCGCGGCTAAGGTTGTCTTTCCGCTGCCGGTTGGGCCGACAATTGCCACCGTCGAACCCGCGGGAATCCGCAAGTTGATGTCGCTTAGAACAGGATGTGGCCCGGAACCATTCGATCTCCCGGGGCCATTGGTCCCGTTCCCCGAAAGCGTCGTTGGATAAGTGAATGTTAGATTCCGGAATTCGATTTCGCCTTCGAGGTGCGTTCCAGCGGGCACCTTTGCTGTCCTGTCATCAATTTGCGGCTGTGCTTTGAGAATGTACGTGAGACGCCCCATAGATGCAGCGCCGCGCTGAAAAATATTCGTTACCCAACCCAGCGCAATCATCGGCCACACCAGCATATTAAGGAACGAATTGAAAGCAACCAAGCCGCCCAGAGATAGCTGACCACGCAAAGTCTGAAATCCACCAACCCACAGCACGATTAAAAATGTCGTTCCAATTAGCGCTTGAAGCGAAGGCATAAACATGCTCCAAGTGCGAATAAGTTTCACATTTCGAGCGACGTACTCACGGTTTGGTTCGTCGAATCCCTGAATTTCAGCTTGTTCCTGCGCATACGCCCGAACCACTCGCACGCCGGAGAGATTCTCTTGTACTTTAGCCGATAACGTCGCCAGGGAAGCTTGAATCTTCTCGTAGAGATCGTGAATCACTTTTCCAAAGTGTCGCACAGCAATCACGACAACCGGGACAGGCAGAAGTACCCAGAGCGTCAGCGACCGGGAAAGATTGACCAGGATGACGATCGCCATGATCATCGTCACGAACGTTGTAGCGGTGTACATGATCCCCGGCCCCAGCACCATGCGTACCGCGTTCAGATCGTTCGTTGCCCGGGACATCAACTCTCCCGTCCTGTTGCGCACATAAAACTCGGGCTCTAGGACGAGAAGCCGCTTCAACAAATCGCTCCGGATGTCAAATTCGATATCGCGAGATACTCCGATAAGAATCCATCGAGTCCAAAATGACAGCATCCCCTTGAGCAGAACGATGAATAGCAAAATTAAGCAGTAGATCTTGAGCGTGTGCCGGCTGCCAGGCGCGTAGTATGGAATTATACGGCTGAGTGATGACTGGCGGGCTAGAACCGCCACAGACCCCGCGCTCGAGTCAGAGAAAGGCTGAGGACTTCCAGCCAGAGTGTCGATAATAATTCCGGACGCGAGCGGAATGATGTTCTGTACGACACCCATCAGCGTCAATATAAGAAGTCCGAATGCGATGGCGCCCTTATAGCGGCCTAAGTAAGGCACGAGCCCAAGGAGGTCCTTGCCCCCCGAAGCCGGCGAACTCATTTTCGCCCCGGCGGCTGCCGTCTTAGTGCCGGCCGCGCTCATCGCAGCGTCGACCTCGCATTCTCGAGCGAAGATGCTTCCATAAGAAATTTTTCATAACTCCGGTCTAGTGACTGATACCGTTTGGTCGCCGGATTCCACCGCACGCCAATGGGCAAGGCGTGCTCGGCACCGCTGAGATTCACGGGCGTGAAATAGAGCTGCAAGCCATTCACCGGATCCTGTTCGTATTGGATGCGCCACCCGGTGACGGGCTTCGCGGGCGTCTGCCCCAGAAAGCCTTTCGAATTCTTCAAATACTCATCACAGCGCAAGAGTTCCATCCACTTGCCGCCTTGATTTTCGGCAATGACAGCCCGGGAAACGATTGTTCCCGGCAAATTGTTGGTGGGCGTCTTCGGCACAACGTTCGCGGCCACGAATTGTTGTTTTCCTGTCTTGGCCAGATCGCCAAAGATTATCACTTGTGTCTCAGCTCCGAGCAAAGCCTCCGCCGCGTCTTGAACATCCTCCGGCACCGTTGGTTTGGCGGGTGCTGCGTCGGCCACAGAGGCTGATTTGGTAGCTGGCTGCTCATCGCCGCACCCCGCCAATAGGCACACGATGCACAGAAGACTCATCGAAACGCGTAGCGAATTGCCCCATTTCCCCGAAAGCTCCGCGCAGCCGCTCCGAGAAGAAGTCCTCCTCTGGAGAGACGGAATCGCGTCAGCCTCGTTAGCCGCCAAACTCTTCTTTTGCAGTAGTTTCCCCATTGAAGATCGGCTGTCGCTAGGACGTCTCGGATGCCCCGCGACTCCTCTTCCATTTTCAACCGGTCGGATTCGACCTTTGCCCAAGGTACAACTCGTTTCTCCCAGGCAATGCTCAACACAAGGCCTAATACAACAATTCTAGCTTCTGAATTCCGTCCGCGAAAGGACCCCGTGCGGCGCCCTTTCCAGGGAGTTACAGCAGGATACCCTCAGCCGCCCGGCCGTACGGACAAATCTCCAATGACCGCTACCTCCTTGCAACAATCGCGTCCAGCCGCGCCTCAAAATTCTCCTCGCCTTCCGACCACAGCTCGCTCCGCTCTACCGGGAGTGCGCGCTCGATGGCCTCAACCCAGTTGAACAATTGTTGGATGTTTTCGCGCGTCTTTGTGTGATATTCCCGCAGATTTTCTCCCGTTTTCATCCACTGAAGGAAAGTATGCTCCATAGGATGATCGGAAGAATTAAAGGGGTTCGAAGCTGCGCCCGGCGCCAGCAGACCGGCATGCCCGGTGAAAAAATGCTCGAACCCCAAATCGGCGCAAAAGTGCCCCTCAGAGCTTGCGATTCCATTGTCGTACTCGGGTCCATGGCTGATCAGACGCAGCTGCTGCGGCTGCTTCTTCCATTTCAACGAGTCCATGTCCAATTCCCACAAGTCCCATTTTGCCTCTGCCACGTAAGCGGAGTCCGCGTGCAGGTACTGGACGGCGAGCGCGGCGACTTCGGCGGCGCCATATTGCATCGGCCGAAGGTCCCACATCGCGACGGGAGTTTCGCTGGCATCGATCGGCTGCACGGTTAAACTCTCAAAAGATTGTCGCGAGTCTGATAAAGGAGCCGTAGCGAGAAACCGCGCAAACTCAGCGATCATCGTGGAGTCGGAGAAATCGCGCGTCCATACGCGCAAGTATGCTCGATTGGCCATCGTTCAGGGAACCTGCTGAATTATACCGGGGCTATGAGGAAGAGGCGAATGACTACTGTGAAGGAGGTTGGATTGGATTGAAGCTGGACGCGATCTGTTGCAGCCGTTCACGGAGAGCGTCCCCGATTCCCGCGAATACGCGCGCGCACGTTTCGCGGAGTTTTTCTTCCGTGGCGGCCGCAACTCCTGCCATGACTTCGCGCGATTGGTGATCCAGCGTCGTAACGGTCGTGAGCATCCATTGTTTCGAAATGTTTTCCAGTCGCGTGTGATATTGCTCCGCCGAATGCTCGCTCATTTTTCCAAGCGAAGCTTGCATCTCCGCCCGGTGCGCTTCGGTCAGTGCTTTCCACGAATCGAGCAGCGGCGTCAATCCGGCTTGTACTTTCTGGTGCGCATCCGCGACGCCCGCCTCGACCGCGCCAACCATTCCGGCCTGGAAGCGTCGCAGAAAATCTTCCTGGTCCAACGTGATTTTTTGCGAGTGGTCCGTCCTGACGGCTTCTAGTCCCTCCCTCGCTTCGCTCACGCTCCGCTGCAGTTCCTCGCCCACTCCGGTAAGTTCCTGTCGTGCGTGCCGTTGAATGTCATCCGTGAACGCCGCCATCGTGGTATCCGCGGCTTCGGCAAAGAGCGCCCGCGCACGGGCAAACGATTCGCTTACCACTTCTTCCAGTTGCGATTGCGTGTGCGAAACGAAGTTCCGGCTGGTATTGTCCAATTCGCTTGCAAAAAGCCCGGAAACTTCTCCGGCTTTCTCACGGAGCTGGTTGCCGGCCTGTTCCACCGTCTTCTCCGTGAAGCTCTGAATCAGCGTCTGCGCCTTTTTCTCGTACCACTGAGAGGTCTTGAAAAGATCTTCGACCGTCTGGTGCTTCAGGTCGCCAGCTTTCGCTTCCAACTCCGTCAGATTTCGCGTCGTGATCGCTCGCTCCGATTCATTTAGGAGTTGCTCGACGCTACCGAGACTGTCGCGGAATCGCGCCAGCGATTCGGCAAAGGCCTCATTCGCCTCGTTACGGATGCGGTCCTGCTGGAAAGTTATCGCCGCATCCAGCAGGGAGTGCCCTCCTGCCAACCGTTGAATGGCTTCGTCGGTCCGGGCCACTTGCGGCTGCACCAAGGACTGAATTTGTTCCCCCAATTGCGCCAATGCCTGGCGATTGGATTCCTCGAATCGCTCGCCAATGCGCGCACTGATCTGGTCAAACATGGTTTCCGAGTGGCGATTCAGTTCAACGCGATGAGTGCCCAGCACGTCCTCGAGCTGGGATTGGAATCTGCTGAGCGCGTTTTGTTGCGCGCTTTCGAGCCGCTCGGAAAAATTCTCGATCTTCTCGGCGGACTCGGCGGCGTGCGCGAGTGCCTCTTCGAGCCGGCGCGAACCCTCCCGAAGCGAATCGCGTAGCGCCGTCAGTTGCTGTTCCGTGTCCCCGGTTGCCGCTGCAGCGGATTCTCGTATCCTGGCCGCGAGTTGCATGGCTTCTTCTTGAAGGCGCGCGGAAAGACCCTGGGTGTTTTCGTTCAGGTTGTTCGCCGAGCGCTCTTGGGCCGCAGTGATCGTCTTCTCAAGCGTACTCTGCCACTCCGCTTGCGCGGTTCGCAGCTCCTGCGCAAGTTGCTCGCGCCAGGACGCTTGTACTGCGCCCATTGCCGAAAATATGCTTTCTTTATTTTCGATCGCCGCTGCGTTCAGCGCCTCTTTCTGCGCTACCGCGGACTCTCCATGTTGCTGCGCCGCTTTTTCAATCGCGCGAAGGCCGGCTTCGGAATGCGAGGAAATCTCAGTCAAGGACTGATCGGCCTGAGTGCGAAGACGAACGGCAGTTTCTTCCGCCTGCTGGCAAACGGATTGAAGCGATTGCGCCGCTTTCGAGAGCTGCTCTGTGTGCTCTTTGATTTGCGTGGTTCCGGCGTTCGCAATTTGCCCTGTTAGGTCGCGTGTCAATTGCTCAAGCTGCGGAGCCAGGGAGCGCGGCAATTGCGTTCGCAGCTCCGCGGCAGCCGCCTCGGAGGTGGAGCGTATCCGCGCTTCGGCTTCCTCCTGAATTTTTATAATAGCGTTCGCCGTTTCGTTCGCGATTTCGGCGCGCGCGGCGGCAAACTTCTGTTCCCATTGTTCGAACGACACCCGGCGTTCCGCG
>Ga0210410_10000100_pt1 | contig 132843 bp, 96 predicted proteins | sample IncBWC4MmetaG_FD_161058 | JGI IMG/M metagenome (GOLD analysis project Ga0210410, IMG submission 161058) | Forest soil microbial communities from Barre Woods Harvard Forest LTER site, Petersham, Massachusetts, United States - Inc-BW-C-4-M | ecosystem: Environmental > Terrestrial > Soil >...
TCACCAAACGATCCAGATATCAGCGCACGTGGAGAATGATTCGGCAACTCCGAAATCTCGGTTATCGGATCGAATTACCGAATCCTCAAGCCAGCCAAGCACAGGCGCAGTGATTTTCGACTCTGATAAACGCAGCGGTAACCGGAGAAGTGGGTAAGAGAACCAACTTGATTGCATAACGAGGTTGACTGGCGCGGAAAAGCGTGTCAGAGTCTCGGTCTCCCCGGGCATCTCGCCACCCGGCAATTCACAACCCCCCAGCCCTAGCCTCGGAGGCTTTATGTCCAGCCTCAAGATCCTTGGTGTGGCTCTGGCGCTGAGTGTACTACCATTGGCGGCAACTGGCCAACAACCAGATACCCCAAGCGAAATCGCGGATAGGGTGGTGGCGCAAGAGCAGTCCGAAGTGAAGTTGCTCCGCCAATATTCGCCTTTAGTGGAAACGTATATTCAATATTTCCGTTTAGATAAGCAGCTGATGACAGTTCCGGATGGGGATAAATACTTCCTTGGCCGGGCCAAGTTGGCGAAGGGAGTGGAGCTGGAACCGCTGGAATATGAAAGCGGGTTGAAGAGAAAGTTGTCCGAAGATTGGCGGGAATTCATCAACACAGGATTTGTGCCGGGCGGGTTCCTGCAAATGATTTATGTGGACACGTCTGGCTTCGATCGTGAGCACTACAAGTTTGAGTACATTCGACGCGAGTTTTTGGGCGAAGTTCGCTGCCTGGTGTTTGACGTCGGTCCACTGAAGAAGAACGACAAAGGGCGCTTCGTCGGACGGATCTGGGTGGAAGATCAGGATTACCACATCGTGCGTTTTAACGGTTCGTACGGTGAGTCTTTCCTGCTTAGCCAGTACTTTAATTTCGATAGCTGGCGGACAAACATCGGAACGAACCTTTGGCTCCCATCTTTCGTGTACACAGAGCAGGGCAATGTGCATGACCGACAGACAACGAGACTGGCATTCAAGCCGTTCCGGGCGCAGACACGGCTGTGGGGCTATCGCTTTTCGCACGCCGGGGAAGAGCAAGAGCTGAGTAAGCTGATCGTTGAGGCGCCGACGCCAATCAGGGATCTGACGGAAACGGCCAACGACTACTCGCCATTGCAAGCGCAGCGTGCGTGGGAGCGGCAAGCGGAAACGAACGTGACGGAGCACCTCGAGCGGCAAGGGTTGTTGGCGCCGCATGGGGAAGTGGATAAAGTGCTGGAGACCGTGGTCAACAATCTGGAGCTGACCAACGGTCTGGACATCCAACCGGAAGTTCGCTGCCGGGTGCTACTAACCTCAACGCTGGAATCGTTCGCCATTGGCCATACGATCGTGTTGAGCCGGGGATTGGTGGACGTGCTTCCTGACGAGGCCACCCTGGCGGCCATCCTGGCGCACGAGCTGAGTCACATCGTGCTGGCGCATGGCATGGACACGGAATTTGCGTTCTTCAACAGCATGCGGTTCAAAGAACGAGACACCTTCCGCCACTTTGCATTTACGCATACACCGCCAGAGGAACGGGCCGCGCAGCAGAAGGCCGATGAGCTGCTGAGGAACTCTCCGTACAGCGAAAAATCCGAGACAGCACAACTGTTCCTGGAAGCGCTCAAGAAGGCGTCGAAAGACGTCCCCAATCTTGTCAGTCCACATTTGGGCGAAAGAGTACCGACAAACTGGAGCATCGCAGCAGCGGTGTTCTCTGAGCAGCACTCCGATGCGAAGCCCGCGACGAACATGACAGCTGCACTGCCCCTCGGCGGACACATTAAGGTTGATCCATGGAGCGATCAGCTGAAAATGGTCAAGTCCAAACCGGAGGCCGCTATGAGCGAAGGCGAGAAAATGTCGTTCCAGATCACTCCCTTCATTTTCTACCTCACCCGTCAACAGGATAACTCAGTGACACAACCTGCCGGTGGCGTCGCAGCGAAGCTGAATGCCAACGCAAAACCATAGGCACCCTGCTTGCTCGCTTTGTCGGCTTGGCTGAACGGGAAAAAGAGAGAAGAACTCATGGAAAGGGCAAAAACTCTTGACAGGGATCGGCCTTCTCATGGAAGGACCTATCGAGAATCCGCGTGTATGGCAAGCCGACTCCGACTCTCAAGCTGTGCCGGATTGAGCCCGAGAAGTTTGTGATTCAATTGTCGTCCCATAAAAGTGGACCGCAGGTGATATATCTCCCCATCGCCACGAAATCGGTGCTGCGTCAGCGCCCTCAGTAAATGCCTCCTTGCCTAGACCCAATCATTTAGCCTCACAGCGTGAAGCGGCTCAAGCTCAAAACATGGCACACGTTTGGAATTGCGACCGGTTTGGCTTTTTCTCTCGCCACCGGATCCGGACAGGTCAATACGTCAACTCAAAGAGAATGCGCTAGCACCGACGCCGTGATGGCAGCGGCATTTCTTCTTGGATGTGCGGGGCTTAAATCGGCGGTCGGGCATCGAAGGCGTCGGAAGGTCATTTGGCCGACTTACTCTTTGGCTCAGGAAAAAGCCCGCCGACGAGGGCGCGGAACTCGGCATAATACTCAGGGTGCTTAGCGAGAATTATAGAAATTTCCTGAGCCAGCGGACTGTTAGCGACCCATTTGTTTTGTTGGATAGGGGGCATTGGAATCAAGAGCCGCTTCGCTTGTTGCAGCAAATCCCTTAAATGGAGATGGTCAGGGTGCTCGTTTTCGCTCATGTTCGGTCCCACAGCTGCACATTCGGGTCAAGAATTAATCGAAGTCTAACAGAGAGGGACGCCCCTCGGAGGAAGAGCGTCCCGGTCAGATGTATTTGTGCATTTAGCTACCAGCGACTGTATGTTGGTAGCAACGAGGACGCCATCAGGTATTCACCTGATTTTGGCTGCGGTACCGGGACTTTACCGATAATCAGTTGAGATTGTTTGTGCAAGGATGGATGTGACTTACATAGTGGAGGATATGCGATGGCCTGCGCTGTCAAATGCCCGCGTACCATGCATACCCATCTTCTGCCCCCAACACGCCGGAGCCCAAGCCTTTGCCGAACTGTTTGAGGTTATCAGTGATCGTGAGTCGGGTGATGTATTTGACGTTCTTGTAGCCGAGTTGGCGGGGGACGCGCATGCGCAGAGGTCCGCCGAATGGTACAGGCAACTCGCCACCGTTCATACCGTAGCTGACGAGAGTCTGCGGGTGCAACGCCTCAGCCATGTCGATGCTATCCCATGCCTCGGGTTGGATCGAGCGGTACACAACGTATCGGGCCTGGGGCAGCGTCCCCACCAGTTCCAGGATGTGTGAGAGTGGAACGCCTGTCCATTCGGCAATATATGTCCAGCCTTCTTCGCAGCCGATCATCGTGATTTGGGTGCGGGCGGGAAAGCTCTTGAGTTCAGCAACCGAGAAGGACGCCGGGCGGGCGATCATGCCATCAACGACCAGACGCCAGTCCACAAATGCTGCGCTCTGAAAGCGCTGGAACTCTTCGCCCAGGGGATCGACTGGATTTGCAAAGGGATCTTTGGAGATCTGGCTTTGAGAAAACTCGCGCGCCAGAGTGTGGCGAGTCAATACCCGCTGCGCAGCATAGGTAAGTGTTTCGCCGGGTCCGTAAATGCCTCCCGAATCCGGCGGGATAAGTCCATATCGCCCGGCGAGCTTCGCAGCCACGGCTAGCCCGGAAACACCCGCGGTGGCCACGAGCCCGGTGGTAATGATTTGACGTCGAGAGAGCTTGTTCATACTGGCTCCTGAGGCTCGGTGACGCGACCGCTGAGCATGGCGCGCATCCGATTTCGGAATCCGGCAAGAACAACCATCAGCACATGAATCAGAAGGAACATCACCAGAAATCCTGTGACGAAGAAGTGTATGGTGCGCGCGGATTGGTGGCCACCCAGAACCGTGGCCGGAGCTAGGGATTCGAAGGCCGGTGACATCGCCAGACCCGTCCAGATGATCAACGGAAAACACAGGAAAATGACAACCAGATATGCCAGGCGCTGCAACACGTTGTACGACCAGGCTTCTTTCGCACCCGGTCGCTCGAAACGCAGGTGCTGGGCAATGGAAATTCCAAGCCGCTTGGGCGAGAGGTCAGAACGAGCGGGAAGCAAATTCCTTCGGAAATGCCCTCCGAAGAATCCGAAGGCCACGTAAACTAAACCGGTTCCAACCACAATCCAAGCAGATTGGAAATGGAGATAGCGGCTCCAGCCATTCTGGTCGGGAAGCACGTAACCATACCCGGTGGGAACGCTGGACCGAGAGGATGGAATCGGGATCGTGAATAAGGGGCGAGTATTTACGTTGCCGGTCTCTCCCCAATAAAACCGTGGGTGAGAGATGAGAATTTCCACTCCGGTCACGAGCAGGGCCAGGAAAGATAACACAGTAAGCCAGTGCGTGACGCGAACGAGGAGAGAGTGCCGAGGACTAATTGTTTCCGCCATTCGCGAAAGTGTACCAATGACGTATGCGTTGTGCACGGGATATCCGCGGAACTCTAGGCGTAATGTTCCGCAGCTGATTAGCGGCTACCGGTAAAATACGTATCAGTACCCCGACTTTTCGTCGTGGGCGGGTACTGGAAGGAACTTTACCGGTTACCCGAACTTACCAGAGCCGAAACGAAACCAGGATTCAATCCTCAGGAGAAATGCGGTACAGACCTACGGGCCGAAACTCCCTCAGATTTCCCCCCTCGAAATAGTTGGGAGACAAATCTTGCAAGGCGGTCATGGCTCGGAGGCAGAGGGACGCAACTTCCCAGGTCTGAAAGAGTCCTTGACCATTCAACAGCGGAGCATAGTGCCGACTTATCAGGTCGTACAGTTCTTCAATGGGTTCAGCCACTCGGTTGCTGTCGGCAATCGACCGTAATCCCCATGAACGTAGCGAATTGTTTTAACCTGCCGACAAATCGTACCCGATGAAGGTGCCGTTGCTCTCACAATGTGTGTTCTCGTCTGTGATTTCAACGACTTCAAAGCGTTGCCTTTTTTCTTTCAGGCGAGCATTCCAGAGTTCGGCGAATCGCAGCGCCTTGGCGACATTTCGGACCACACCCAGCTCGCCGCCTTCCTCAAGAAACCAAAAGAACAGCTGATTGACCTCGTGCCCATCAGGAAGCTGGTCGTGATGGCTCGGATGCGCCCGGTACGTTCCCCGATACAGCGGGTTGTAGCCCGGTCGCGGGTCTCGTGCTCCATTCAAGATTAGAATGTTCATGTGTCCAATCGAAGTTTCGGGCGTTCCGAAATTAAGACCATACGCCACATCTGCACGGGGCTACGTCACTCTCGTGCTACCGTGAGCGAAGCTAGAACAATCAATGTGGCTAGCGTTGCCAAGTGCAGGATCACGTGCAGAGTATTCGGTCGAATGCCTTTGCGTTCGGGCAGGAAAGCGTGCGTTGTCCCGAACATCGATTGGTAGCGCGCTGCACGAATTGGCTCGGAGCGAAACAGGTATGGAACCCACCAGGCCTCTAGCTCACCGATGAATAAAAGGCTATAGCTGATCCAGAGCCACCAGACCAACCACGACGGATAGGCTCCGCCGAGGTGAATGGCACTGGCATAGAGTCCAATCGCAAAGGGAGTGACGCTGATCAGCGTCCCACTGACCAATTTGTGAATGGGGTTCGCCATGCGTACGGCCTTCAAGTCGTTAAGCGATCCCAGCGGAATCCAGTCGTGCAAGGCCAGGAACAGCACATGGAAACATTGGAGCGCGAATAACGCGGCGATTGTAATGGGATGCATGATGGTCCCGAGTTTACAGCCAGTGGGCTTCTTTACCAGGCATTTCCGATTCACTTCCGGTTTTGCCAGTTGAGTTTGCCGGACGCCAAGCCTGTTCAACTCTGGTAAAGTATGCAGCCATGAAAAGACTGTCACTACTCCTGCTGCTATGTGTCGCCACATCTTTCGTTAACTGCCGACAATCGACCAAGAGCACCACGCCCAAGCCGGATGAAGGCAGTTTTGTTAAGAACACGTATAGGAACGATTTGTTCGGCTTTTCTTACACGCTGCCAGAAGAATGGCATAAAAGCAGGGTGGTACCAGCCACTCTTCCTCCAGGCGCATATTACCTGTTCATCGGAGACCGTGATACAGGGCATTCTCTCTTGGACCGGGTCATGGTCATTGCCGATCCCAAAAGTAAAAACCGTCCTGGGATTTCCACGGTGGAATACTTGTCAGCATTCATCCATGCACAAGAAGTCCATGGCAACGCCGAACTCATCGGAGTAATGTCCTCATTCACTTCGGGAGGGACCGATTTCTATAGAGCCGATTACAAGAGGCCGGAAAACGGGACCACCGTCTACAGTTCGATGGTGTGCACCGAACGCAACGACTACTGGCTCAGTTGGAATTTTGTGACACCATCACAGCAAGACCTGGGCGATGCGGTGAATACGATTCAACACATTTCTTTCGACCGTACTTCGGCGCGCTAGCTCCTGATTAACGCAGCTGTAATCGGACAATTACATATCCGGTGGCACTGCGACCATCACGGTCTATGCTGCTGGGTCAAATGGAAACATCGCCCCAACTGCGACAATTTCTGGTCCGGCAACCGGTGTGGGGAATGGTGCGTCTGGCATAGCAGTCCAGTAGCTTCCGCGAAACAATTCTTAGTTCCATGGTCCTCTACAAGGTCGATAATCGCGCTGCGGATTGAATCTCCCATGGATGAATACTCCCGATTAACGCTTTACCGGATGCGCGTTCTCGGTGAGGAGTGAACGGAGGCGGGGAGTTCTGCGCGCGTCCGGTAAAGCCGTTTTAACGCGCATCTCGTCAGTGATTGATTCCCTGACGAGATACCGGGACTGATCCCACTTTATCTTTGTAGTGGGCTTCAATGTGATTCAGGACCAAGGGGCTTTGTCCCGAGTGGCCTGAGTAGAACACAGCACTCTGTGTTCGCGCGCGCAAGATCATCCATCAGCGGCAACCCAGCCCAGGCTGTTATTCTGAAAATGTAACTGCAATGCCGAATACAAACACCGAGACTCCGCTTCGGACGGGCTTCCTCCGATCCTTTGTTCGATTGCTTGTCATCGGCGTGGTGCTTCTTTGGTCGCTTGCCGCGCTGATCCTTGTGGTCGCCCGGTGGATCGACCCACCGACAACCGCAGTGCACATCCAGCGCCGCTTGCAGGCTTGGATTCACCACACGCCGTATCGCGAACGCTACAAATTCGTTCCGCTCAGCCAAATCTCGGCCGACCTCCAGCACGCTGCAATCGCCGCAGAGGACGCGCACTTCTACCAGCACCATGGATTCGATTGGCACGAGATCCAAATCGCCGCCGAAGACGATTTGGAAGGCGATCGTACTCGCGGAGCTTCCACCATTACGCAGCAACTCGTAAAAAACCTATTCTTCGGAACGGGCCGCTCTATCCTCCGCAAGGGCGCAGAGGTCACACTGGTACCGGTGGCCGAATTCGTCCTCGGCAAACAGCGCATTCTGGAGATATACCTCAACGTAGTCGAATGGGGCCCTGGTATTTATGGTGCAGAGTCGGCGTGTCGTTACTATGACGAAACCGCAGCCCGGAATATCAGTCGGCAACAAGCGGCACGGCTCGCTGCAATTCTGCCGGCTCCCCTGAAGCGACGACCCGAGCGCATGAATAACTACAGCGCGATAATCCTTAAGCGGATGGGCCAAATGGGTTGGTAATCGTGCCTACATTTTACCAATGCGGCGGCTTTTATTATTCTCGCGCTCGGTTCTGGTCGGATGGTCACCGATTCGGAAATTGCTATCTCCACCATAAAGCATATGGCAGTTATGGAGAAGGCGGTTTTTGCCCCGTTTGTCGATAATAAGCCGTACTTTCCATCCAGTTACTGCGGGGGTTCGGCGGGGAATTCGCGTTTCGCAGATGCGTTTGTGGGGAAGAATAAAAGTCGGGCCATCGGGCTAGAATGCACACGGGACGCAAAGAGCGCGCTCCGGTCGGGATGACAGATTTGAGAATAGGAGAGGGGGCGGGTTGCTCGAGCCAACGGCTACTTCGGAGGTCAGCTGCGCTGGCCGAGGAATCCTTCCGCTAGCCAGTAGGCGGGAGGACTGTTGGCAGGTATTTTCAGGGTCTTGCCGCAGTCTTTCTGCGGGCAGCGGAAGAATTGTTCGTTGGTTTTGGGATCGATCTTCTCGAGAAACATTACGTTCCTGGCTTGGTCTCCGCAGATGACCTGCGTTTCGTTCCTGTGGAGCCTCAGACTGGAAGAGCCGGTGACGAACCAGTGGTCCTGGACTTTTTCGAGCGCGAAGTAGCCCATTTCCGGGGAATAATTTTGTGTGCAGCGTTCGACAGGGCAGTTACAAAGAAAAATGTTCGTTGGCTCTGAGCGGTCTGATGCTCCTTTTCTTGAATCGTTGACGTTGGTCACCATGACAACAAAATGCTTCGGGCAAAGAGGCCTGGGTTCGTTTTTCGGTTGCAGGGTCATGGGACAGCGATTCTAGTCCCCTGCAATCGGAGGTGTAAATGGGACTAGCAGCAATCAGGAAGAGCGGAGAAAGACGAAGAGCGGACCCGACGAAGAAACCTCAGGAGCTGGCTTGAAAGCAGCGCTAAAGAACACCCGCGATGCGAAGCGAAGATAATTCAAAACCCGTACCCTGAAATTCGCAGGGCGCGGCACCCAAAAAGCGTTCGGATATTTGGCGCGCACCCGCGCGCGATTGCTGCTGGCGCGTCAGGACGATTTTGGAAATTCGCTCGCCAACTGGCTTGCAAAAAAGGTAGTATGAGCGGTTTTATTTTTCGGAGTTGATCCGGTTTTTCGGTGTTGATCGGCCTTTTATCAGACGGGAGCAATTTATGTTTAAGAAATACACATTGGTGGTCTTGTTTTTTTGCAGCCTGACGGCACGGGCGCAGGTGAATACGGTGGAGCGGCTCAGCGTTGATGCCACAGATGCTCCTCGCAATATCCTGCATGCCACTCTTATCGTCCCCGTTTCGCCGGGCGCGTTGACGATGGTCTATCCCAAGTGGATTCCGGGGAACCACCGTCCTACCGGACCCATCCAGAACTTTACCGGGCTGCATTTTAAGGCTGGGGGTAAAGAGCTGGAGTGGCGGCGCGATCTGGAAGACATGTACGCTTTCCACCTGCAAATCCCCGCGGGAGCCACCGAGCTGGAAGCTTCCTATGACACGGTCACCTACAACCGAAAGAACTCGCTGGCGTCCAGCAAAGTGCTGGACCTGCTGTGGAACCAGGTGGTGCTCTATCCGAAGGGAGCGGCCACGGACGCGGTGCGAGTGACAGCAAGCCTGCGGCTTCCGGAAGGATGGAAGTTTGGCACGGCGCTTAAGCCAACCCGGCAAAATGGGAGTTCCGTGGATTTCCAGACGGTATCGCTGACTACACTGGTGGATTCTCCGGTGATCGCCGGTGCAATTTATCGCCAGGTGCAAATTATTCCCGCAGGTGAACCGCTCACGCATGTGGTGGACCTTGTAGGGGAGAGCGAAGAGGCGATTCAGATCACGGACAAGGACGTTGTCAGCCTTACGCAACTGGTGAGCGAAACGGGAAAACTCTTTGGCGCGCGGCATTACACCAGCTATCACTTCCTGTTGATTCTGGGCGACCAGACGGCCCACCACGGACTGGAGCATCACGAGTCCAGCGACAACGGGGCGGCGGAAGACATGTTCAGTAACCCACAGTCGCATGATTTGGAAGCGGACCTCCTGCCGCACGAATTTGTCCATTCGTGGAATGGCAAGTACCGCAGGCCTACGGGGTTGGCGACGCCGAATTATCAGGAACCTATGCATGGCGACTTGCTGTGGGTTTATGAGGGAATGACAGACTATCTTGGCAACATTCTGGCGGCCCGCACGGGGCTTCGCTCACCCGACCAGTTCCGTGAAAACCTGGCGTACACGGCGGCCATGCTGGACCACCGGGCCGGGCGGACGTGGCGACCGCTGCAGGATACTGCCACATCGGTGCAAAACCTCTTTGCCGCTGGCCCGGAATGGACCAACTGGCGCCGCTCGGCGGATTACTATCCCGAGGGTTACCTGATCTGGCTGGAGGTCGATGCTCTGCTTCGGCAAAAGAGCAACAACCAGAAATCGTTGAACGATTTCTGCCGCGCCTTTTACGGAGGAGAGAGCGGGTCGCCCAAAGTGGTGACATATAACTTTGATGATGTGGTTGCGACCCTCAATAAGGTAGTTCCGTATGACTGGGCGCGTCTGCTGCGTGAGCGTCTTGATTCGAAATCGCCGCAAGCCCCGATGGGCGGGATAAGCGGTGGCGGCTGGAAACTGGTTTATACCACGCAGAAAAACACCACTATGGACGCCAGGGAAAAAAGCGGTGACGGGATTGACCTCAGTTTTTCGCTGGGCCTGATGGCCACCAAGGATGGCGAAGTGCGGGATGTGATTCCAGGCACACCAGCCTATGCCGCCGGGCTGGCTCCCGGAATGAAGATCATTGCGGTGAATGGGCGTAAATGGTCGAAGGATATTGTCCGGGCTGCTTTGCAGGCTTCGTTGACAAACCAGAAACCAATCGCGCTGCTGGCCGAGAATGGAGAGTATTACAACACGTACGCGGTGGATTATCACCAGGGTGAGCGGTATCCCCATTTGGTCCGAGTGGAAGGACAGCCTAACCTGCTGGACGAGATCGTTAAGCCACTCGGGAACTAGCCGGGCCGCAAGACTCCTGACAATTGATTCGGGTGGGGTGGTTGAAGCGGGCCGAGCCCTTCGGTGGGACTCAGGGCAAGCGAGCTCGACCCCAAGAGGGCACGATTTATCGTCGTGCCCCTACAACGGGTGGTGGAGGTGTGCCTGTTTCTGTAGGTTATTGCATTTCTTCGAGGCGACGAAGTTTGGGTTCGATACCGAACAAGTGGACGGCTAGGATTTGGATGATGAGGAGGGCGATCATCAGGGCGACTACGCCGGCTACACCGTGGGAGCGGAAGAGGAAGACTACGAGGAACGGAGTGAAGATGGTGGCGGTGCGGCCGAGGGTGTTGCAGAGCCCGAGGGCGCGCATACGGACGTCGGTGGGGAAGAGTTCCGGGATGTAGATGGCGAAGAGCAGGGCGACGAGGATGTAGATGCAGACGACGAGGAGAAAACCGGCGAGAGGAAGCAGGCGGGGATCGCGGATGAAGGGGTAGATACCGCCGAAGAGGATGGTGAGCGCGGAGGCGCTGATGATGGCGGGCTTACGGCCGATGGAGTCGGCGGAGAGCGCGCCGATGGCTGCGCCGACGGGAGCGCCGATGCTCATGAGGAAGGAGTATTTGAAGGAACTGGCGATGCTGAGGCCTTGTTGGACGAAGAAGGTGGGGAGCCAGGTGACGAAGCCGTAGATGAGAGTGTTGGCGACGATGAGGACAGTTGCGCCGACGAAGAGGCGCGAGAAGAGTTGGGGGCCGAAGAGCGAGGCAAAATTGCGGGCGGAGGTTGCGGGCGGCGGGGAAGCGGGTTGGGGAAGCGGCGTTTGCTGGCTGGCGAATTCGCTTTCGATTTCCTGCAGCATTTTTTCGGCTTCTTCGGTGCGGCCGACGGATTCGAGCCAGCGCGGGGATTCGGGCATAGATTTGCGCAGGTACCAGACGATGAGTGCGCCGATGCCGCCGATGACGAACATGATGCGCCAGCCGAAACGGGGAATGAGCACGGCGCTGGCGAGCGCGCTGATGGGGAGGCTGGTGACGACGACGGCGTTGAGGATCCCACACCAGCGGCCGCGGGCTTGCGGGGGAAGAAACTCGGTCATTGCGGCGTAACCGGCTACCAATTCCGCGCCGAGTCCGATTCCCATGACACCGCGGAGGAGAATGAGAGTGGGCATATTGGGAGCGAAGGCGGAGGCGATGGACGCGAGGCCGAAGATGATGAGGTTGGCTTGATAGGTGAAGCGGCGGCCGAAGCGATCGCCGAGGAAGCCGGTGAGGAACGACCCGAGCATCATGCCGATGAAGGTGACGGAGACGAACTGGGCGTTTTGCGCGAGAGTGGAGAAATGGCTGTTGAGCGTGGCGCCGAGGACGCTGGCGGCGACGTAGACGTCGTAACCGTCGAAGAACATGCCGATGCTGATCAGCGTGAGTATACGGCGATGAAAACTGGAGATAGGGAGGCGGTCGAGACGCGCGCCGGCGTTGACGGTCAAGAGTGGCTCACTTTTTCCCCGCAAGGGCGGCCATGGTGCCGGCGGTGAGGGCTTCGACGGCGAGGCTGCAATTTTTTTCGAAGGTGTTGGATTGGGCGGTGAGGAAGAATTCCTTGCAGCGGCGGGCGGCGCCGGAGTCGAGTTTCAAGATGCGGGCGATGAGCTTGTCGCCTTCGGTGGTTAGATTAGATGCGGGGCAGACCATGGAGATCAAGCCGATTTCGAGAGCTTGTTGCGGAGTAAACGGCTCACCGAAAAGAACCAGGGGAAAGGCGAAGCGCGGGAGCGCGTACTCGCCGAGATAGGACATGATGGCAGCGGGGGCGAGACCGTGGCTCATCTCGGGGAAACGGAGAGAGGCGGTGTCGGCGACAAGAGGGAAGTCGGTGACGATGGCAAGGCCCATGCCGAAGCCGAAGGCGTCGCCTTGGACTTCCGCGACGGAGATTAGAGAGGAAGTGCGAACGAGGCGTTTGAGTTCGATGAGACGGGAGACTTCGGCGCGGACGGAATCGAGGTCGCGGGCGGCGCGTTCGCGGCCGGTGCAGAAGGTTTTGCCGCGGGCGTGGATGCGCAGGACTCGCGCGCGAGGCTGCGGGGATTCGGAGCGGAGTTCGGCGAGCATGGCATCGAACATGGAGCCGGTGACTTCGTTGCCGTGGTCGGGATTGTTGAGAGTGAAGGTGAGGACGTCGGGAGAGCGATGGATTTCGACTAAGTGAGTTGAGGCTTCGTTGGAGGGGCCGGACGACGGGATGTTGGACATGGAGGGAGATTATACAGGAAACTTACCGTTTGATTGGCAGGCAGGCTCGCACCAAGGGTTGCAACTGGCGAAGGCAGTGGACGAGTGGGAGAAGATGGCCGCGAATTTGGGGAGGGCTTATGTACATGCACATGTTTGCGTTTCGATGGAAGCCGGGGGTGACGGAGGAGCAGAAGCGGCGAGCAGTGAAGGAGATTCGCTCGCTGCAGGGGCAGATCCCCGGGCTGCTGGAGACTGCGGTGGGCATGAATGTTTCTCCTCGAGGCGGTGGATATGAGTTGGGGGGCGCGATGAAACTTGCGGACAAGGGGGCGCTGGAGAGCTATGAGCGACATCCGGTGCACCAGAAGCTGTTGAGCTGGTTGACGCCGCTGATTGAGCCGATCGAAGTGGATTTTGAGATCGAGTAGAGAAGAGAAGAAGCAAAGAAGTAAAGAAAAAACCACACCCTGAAAACCGTAGCGTGCAGCACCCGGTGTCAGGCGCGGGCGGTGTGGTCGAGGTGGTGGTGGAGGTGGAGTTGGATGTTGCGGAGGGGCGCATCGGAGTTTTGCAGACGGCTGAGGAGGAGGGCGCCTTCGAGAGAGCTGATGATGAGTTGGGCGAGATCGAGCGGTTTGGTGCGGGGATTGATTTCGCGGCGGGCAATGCCTTCGGCCGTGATTTTGGAGAGGCGGGCGGTCCAGCTTTGCAGGGCTTTTTTGGCGCGGGCGCGGAGAAGGGCGTTGCCGTCGTCGGATTCGACGGCGGTGTTCATGAGGGGGCAGCCACCGGGGACGAGACCTTCGCGTTTTTCGACGAAGTTGTCGATCATTTTTTTGAGGCGAAGAACGGAGTTGGGGACATCGTCGACGCCCTCTAGGCGGCCGGAGGCGGCTTTTTCCCAGGTGTAGTCAAAGGCTTCGCCGGCGAGCTCCTGCTTGCTGGAGAAATGGCGGTAGATGCCGCCTTTCTGGAGACCGGTGGCTTGCATGAGGTCGGAGAGGGAAGTGCCTTCGTAACCCTTGCGATTGAAGAGCGGTGCGGCTTTGCGGACGATTTCGCGGCGGGTGAGTTCACCCTTGGACAATCCGTTGGACATAGGCTAAGCGCCTCCCACAGCTAGTACCGGGACCGAGTGGTCTCTTTTAAGAATAATAGCACAGTTTGTGTGAGACCGAACGGTCTCTTTTGCATCCAATCGTTTCGAGGAAGCATGAGCGAAACGATGGCAGCGGCGATGCCGTTTAACCCGCCCCGGGAGCGGGCGGGGATCAATCCGTGGTTCATCGCGATTACGGTGACGCTCGCGACGTTCATGGAACTGCTGGACACAGCGATTGCCAATGTGTCGCTGCCGTACATCGCGGGCGGGTTGGCGGTGAGCGCGGACGAGAGCACGTGGGTGCTGACGAGCTACCTGGTGTCAAACGCAGTGGTGCTGCCGCTTTCGGCGTGGCTGAGCCGGATATTCGGGCGGAAGCGCTACTACATGATCTGCGTGGCGCTGTTTACGATCAGTTCGCTGCTATGCGGATTTGCGCCGAGCCTGGGGCTGCTGATTTTTTTCAGGATATTGCAGGGAGTGGGCGGCGGAGGATTGGCGCCGGTGGAGCAGGCAATCCTGGTGGATACGTTTCCGGCGTCGAAGAGGGCGGCGGCGTTTGCGTTGTATAGCATGGCGATTGTGACGGCGCCAGCGATCGGGCCGCCACTGGGCGGATGGATTACGGACCACTGGAGCTGGCGGTGGATTTTCTTCATCAATATTCCGATTGGGATCATTTCGTTAATTCTGACCAGCCGGCTGCTGAAGGACCCGCCGGAGTTTACTCGGGAGGTGGAAGCGGCCCGGAAGGACGGGCGGTTGAAGATTGATGTTTGGGGAATCGTGTCGGTGGCAATTGCGTTCGCTTGCCTTGAAGTGGTGCTGGACCGGGGGCAGACGGAGGACTGGTTCGAGAGCAATTTCATCGTGATATTTTTTGCGGTGGCGATGGCGGCGCTGCTGTTTGCGATTGTGTGGGAGTGGCGGCATCCGGACCCGGTGGTGGAGATTCGATTGTTGGGCGACCGGAATTTTGCGCTGGCGAATGTTTTTTACTTTTTGTTCGGGTTCACGCTGTATGGATCGACGGTGCTGATTCCCCAGATGCTGCAGCGGCTGTATGGATATACGGCGACGGATGCGGGGCTGGTGCTGGGGCCGGGTGCGTTTGTGATTGTGATGCTGGCTCCGGTGGTCGTGAGGATTTTGCCGAAGCTGGGAGTGAAGCGGCTGCTGGGGTTCGGGTATTTCGTGTTTGCGCTGGCGATGTGGCACTTCGCGAGCTTCACGCTGGCGACGGATTACCGGCATGAAGCGTTGGCGCGGGCGCTGCAGGGATTAGGGATTGCGACGCTGTTTGTGCCGGTGAGCCAGCTGGCGTATTCGAATCTGGCGAAGAACAAGAATAATAAGGCGTCGAGCCTGACAAATCTTTTCCGGAACCAGGGCGGAAGCTTCGGGATTGCGTTTGTGACTACGCTGCTGGCGCGGCGGACACAGTACCACCAGAGTATTTTGGTGGCGCACACGACGCCGCTAGACGAGCGGTACCGGCAATTGCTGGCGAATTTGTGCGGATATTTCTCAGCGCATGGATTTACGCCGGCGGATGCGGCGGTGCATGCACAGGCGCAAGCGTTTGCCCTGCTGGAGAGGCAGGCGGCGTTTCAGGGATTTTTGGATTGCTTTACGGCGCTGGGGTGGATTGTGTTGGCAGGAGTGCCGCTGGTGTTTTTGATTAAGAAGTTTCGGGCGGCGGGTGGGGCGACGGAAAGTCATTGACGATGCCCAGTAGCCCGCGACCTGCGGCCAGAGGATAGAAAGTTGCGGGAAAGTTTAAGCAGACTTGTGGTGTGGTTTGAGCTGGACGGAGAAGTGGGTGGTGAGATTTAGTCTGTAAAAGCAGAAGATTAGCTTCCGCACTCCAAAGCGGGCCCCGCAAGCTGGGGCACGGTGGTATCCTCACTCCGGGATTGGGGTGAGGAGGGAAGGATGGCGAGTCAAGCTGGGGTGGCCGGGTTGGAAGCGCCGACGGAGGATGAGCGGACGATGGCGATGCTGGCGCACCTGTTGATGGCGTTCACGGGATTTATCGGGCCGCTGGTGATTTTTTGCGTGAAGCAGAATTCTAGATTTGTGAGGTTTCATTCGTTGCAGGCGCTGATTTGGTGTGTGATTTACCTCGGGTTGAGTTTCGTTTTCATGGCGGCATTTTTTGTGGTGATGATGACAAGCTTGATCCATAATCCGCCACAGCCGCATAGCCAGGTGCCACCCGCGTTCGTTTACGTTTTTCCATTTATCTGGCTGGGATTCATGGGCGGGTGGGTGGTGAATGTGATTTTGGGAGTTGTGTACGCGATCAAGGCGAACCGTGGAGAGTGGGCGACGTATCCGGTGTACGGGAAGTGGCTGTTGCCGGGGTAAGAACAAGTCGGGAGAGAAAGGCTTTCAGCACAGAGGGCACGGAGGAGGCGCAGAGTTCACATAGGAAAGAATAAGAGCGAAGAACAAAACAGAAGAGCGGACCCACCCTTTACAAAAAGTGTAAAGGGTAGGCCGCCCCCAGGAACAAGAAAAGAAAAAACGCCCCGGCCGGGGCGTTTTTTTGTTGGAAGACGGGTCGTTGGTGGAGCACTACCAGTTTAGTTTTAGGGCAAACTGAAACTGGCGGGCGTCGAAGGCGGCGGTGGGCTGGCCGGCGGCGCAAATGGGACCAGCCGTCGGGTCGCAGAGTTGGTTTACCGCGGCAACGTTTGTGCGATTAAACAGGTTGAAGGCGTCGGCGATGAGATCGAGACGAAAGCGTTCGCCGAAGCTGATGCCCTTGGAGACGCGGAGATCGAACTGGAAGAATCCCGGCGAGGTGAATTTGTCACGCCCCAGGGTGCCGAAACAACCGAAAGGCGGCGCGACACCGGTCACCGTGAAAGGCTGTTTGGCATTGGTGAGGCAGACGGAAGGAAGGCCGAAACTGGCGCCATGAATGAAGGGTGAGGTGGTGCCTCCGCCAAAATCGGGACGGACACCCTGGGAACTGAACAACAAACGCAGATCCTCGCCAGTGATGATATTGAATGGTCTGCCCGAAGATACTTCAACGAGCGGAGCAAGAGTGAAATCACTAAAGAAACTTTGGGCAAACGAATCGCCGCCCTTGTGAGGTGAACTCTGAAAAACGCCACTAGTGACCCAGCGATGGCGCTGGTCGTTGACGGAGTTAGCGCGCTCGAGGTAGCCAAAGCGACTGTCCTGAGGTTCGAGGGTGGACTGAAGGTCCGTACCGTTATCGATGGAATGCGACCAGGTGTAGCTGGACAGCAGGGTGAAGTGGCGCGAGAAGCTCTTTTCCAGATTGATGGTGAGAGCGTTGTACCAGGAAGAGGCGTCCGAAAGTTGGGCATCGATGCTGTTGAAGGGCACCGGCGCGCCGCCGACGGGATAATTTGCCGCGTGAGCGAGCGCTTGTTGCACGGCGAAGCCGCAACCGAAAAGCAGGTTTGCCGGGACACCCGCACACTGTGGAGCCACCGAAGCGACGCCCGCGGCGAAAGAGGGGTTCGGACCGGACTTGCGGAAATAGTTGAAGAAAGCAGGTGTGCCGATGAAGCCGACAGGCGCTCCACCGCAACTCGGCCCTGTGTAACCGAGGCCGAGTGCGCCTGGAGCCAGAGGTTGCCCGGTTGGAGTAGCAAAGGCAATGCTGCCGCCACCCGGGACGTTGAAAACAGGAATTCCGCCTGTGCAGACACCGTTCGGCGTGGAAGGAACGATAACACCCAGTGGGTTGCTGCCGGGAGTGGTGAGTCCCACCGCGACGGCACTGGCTTCATTGGAAGTGAGTAACACCGGGTCGGTTGGGTTGATGTCGACGGGTCGATTGAGATGAATCCCGCGTGTCCATTGATAGCCAGCGCTCAGCTTCCAGGTGCCGGCAATTGCATGTTCAACGGTGAGGTTGGCTTGTTGCGCGTAGCCGTATTTAAAGTTCGAGGCAACAGGAAGGACGAAGGGAAGAATGGGCAGCGGCAAACCGGCAGCCAAATAATTTTGGTTGGCAAACAACGAGTTCGGGTTGAGAGGGTCAAATCGCTGCTGGTTGGGGAGGTAAAACATGGAAGGAAGTGCATTCAGCGCTCCCTGAAAGATCGAGGAGCCGTTGAGGTTTCCCGGAGAATCAAGATTGCCACCGCAGGTTGCGTAGCCCGAAGGCGCCTGGGCGGCCGAAACGATGCCACAGGCGGAGGGCGTGCCGCCGATGGAGAGCAACTGGACGGAGCGGCCACCGTCGGCGGTGGTGGCATCGAACGCGATCGCCAGAAGTGGATGGTCGTAGAAGAGGCCGTAGCCGGCGCGGACCACAGTCTTGCCATTGCCTCGGGGATCCCAAGCCAAGCCAATACGGGGTGCAACATTTTTGTAATCGCGGGGAATGCCCTCGACGACACCGAACTGTTTTTCGGCCGCGGCATTAATGGCGGTGGCAGGCGCGAAGAGCGGGCTGATCTCGACGTCGTAGCGCAGGCCGTAGTTTACGGTGAGCTTGCGGGTAGCGCGCCAGGTGTCCTGGGCGAAGAACCCGAAGGGAAGATTGTCGAAGGGCTGATTGGACTGGCCGATGCCCTGAATGTAGGTTTGAGGGAGGCCGAGCCCGTAGGCTTGCGCGCCAGTAACGGCGGGCAGACTGCTACCGAAGAGTCCGATGCCACCAAAGTTGACATCACCGCCGAAATCGAGTTGGAAGATCTGTTGTTTGTTGGAACGGAGTTGGATGAGGTTGGTGTCCACGCCGAATTTGAAAGTGTGTCGCCCATGGGTGATGGTAGCGTTGTCGGTAAATTGGAAGCGGCGTTCGATGCGGTCGACGGGGGAGTAGGGTTCGCGGCCAAAGTAGCCGTAGCCCGGGATGTTCACGGCGATGTTGGAGCCTCCCGGAAGGTCGGAATAGCCAAAATGAATTCCGCGGCGAGAGAACTGGAAGCGGAATTCATTGAAAGCGGTGTCGTTGAGGATGGTGTCGTGTTGAAAAGTGACATTGAAGTCGCGCGTCTGATTCAAACCGACGCGTGAACCAGAGTTCTGGCCAAGTACCTGATTCTGGGAGGTGGACTGGATGCCGGTGACGAGGGAGGGAGACACGCCGACGCGGATGAAAGAAGAATTGCGATTGTTCCAGCGTTGATCGAGACGGGCGGACCAGAGGCTGGTTTTCTCCATGACAGGGAAATTGCCACGCAGGGAATCCAGGGCGACGTAGGAAGCGGGCAGCGGCACCAGGCCGACGCCGGAGGCGGGACACGCTACGTTACTTGTAATCGTGTTTGGCGGGCAATTTACGGAGCCCGGAAAGAATTTCGAATTGGGAAGAGACGCTGCGACCACTGGACCGTAGAGGAGAGTGGTCATGGGGATTTGCGTGCCGTCAACGTTGACATTGAGGTCACCTTTTACGGCGACGTTGGAGGAGGCGCCGGTGGCGACGGCGGCTTTCAGCAGCGGTTGCACGGCAGGGCTCAAGCAATTCGCCGGATTGCCACCGATGACGGCGCCGATGGCGGCGTTATAGGTGGCCAATTGAGAGGCGGTCATGCTGAGCGGAATCGGAGCGAAGGTGACAGGATTGGCTATGCAAGTGACGTCGCCGGTGGTGAGGCCGAAATTGTTTTGACCGATGCTGGAGAAGCCGGTTTCTTCGCGCTGGGTGTATTCGTAGGAGAAGAAGTAGAAAGTTTTATCTTTCTTTAGCGCGCCACCGAAGGCGGTGCCGGTCTGCACGCGAGTGTAAGCCTGCTTGGTCGGAACCAAATCTCCGGCGGCGTCAACCTGACCGGAAAATGGATTGCGGGCCTGGAACGATTTATTGCGAAGGTAGCCGAAGACGTCGCCATGGAAATCGTTGGTGCCGCTCTTGGTGACGATGTTGACCACGCCGCCTGTAGCGCGGCCGTATTCCGCGTTGTAATTGCTGAGGATCAACTGAAATTCCTGGACCGCCTCCTGGGAGACGGTGGAGCGGATGCCGTTGACGGAGTTGTCGACGGCGTCGGCGCCATCGACGCTGACCATATTGGAGCGCGCGCGAGAGCCGCTGATGCTGAGGCCGCTGTTCGGAGCGGGCCCGATGGCATTGGAGTTGTCGCGGAGGGTCTGGGAGTTGATCAAAGTGAAATTGATATAGTTGCGGCCGTTGATGGGGAGGTTTTCGATCTGCCGCTCGTCAACGGTTTGCGAACTCTCAGAGCGGGTAACTTCGACAGGAGTTGATTCCGTGGTGACAGTGATGGTCTGGGATTGCGTACCCAACTGGAGCGTGACGTTGGCAGTGGCTTGTTCACCGACGGTGAGTTGCAGGGAGGGCCTTACGTAGGGAGCGAAATTCGAGCCACTTTCAACACGGAGCTTGTAGACGCCGGGAACGAGGCCAACGAGAGTGTAATGGCCGGAATCATCCACATTGACGGAGCGCTCGAAACCGGTGGCGAGTAGCGTGACGGTGACCTTTGCGCCGCGGACAGCCAGGCCCTGCGGGTCAATTACGTTTCCGGAGAGAGTGGCGGTGTTGACCTGGGCCACCGCGGCGCCGACGCCCAAAAGAATTGCCACACAGAGAATCACAAACGCAAACAACGGCTGCCTGCGTTGCATACCTAGCCTCCTTGGATTTACCGCCAGTCTCTCCGCTTACCCCTAGCGGTGGCGAGCGGTGCCCGCCGCGAGATGACTGAAAAGAAATTGATTAGATAGCTTGTACGGTAATGTACGAGCCAATGCAACTGTAAACTGCCAGACGTTTGTTTGGTTGGGAGAGAGAGAGGGGAGTGCCCAAGATGTAATGGGCGGGAAGGAGGAAGAGGTGTGCACGATTGATGGAGATTTGGGTTGGTTGCGAGTTGAGAGGTGAGGACGAAAGGCAGAAGGGAAAAATCAGGTGCGCTCGGGGAGTTGCTCACCGACTGCGTTGGCGGACGGCGGGCGGCGTTCTTTCCAGGCCTTGAGAAAGATGGCTAGGACAATCAAGAAGGACGTGGCGGAGTTGGCGAGGATCACGGAAAGGGCGTGGAGAAAGATACCGTAGACCAGCCACAGGAGCACGCCGGTGAGATAGAAGATCAGCATGCCGTAGGAGAGATCGCGGCCGCCCTGCTTTTGGATTTTGATGAGCTGCGGGATGAAGGCGAAGGTGGTGCAGAAACCGGCGACGGCACCGAGGATTTCGATGGATTGCGGGGCGAACATTATAGGAGGTCTCCTGGATTTATTTTAGCAGCCATTCGAGGGGTTGACCGTAGAGGAGACGGGCTTGTGCTCATTGATGTGGAGGAAAAGTCAAACCCAAGACTCAGGTTATTTTGATCGTGAGTGGAGGGAGAGTTTGCTCGTTCGATCGGCGAGTAGTAGCTAGGAATTTTGGAGAGCTTTAGAGGAGCTTCTGGACTAGTTTGCGGAGGCGTTCGTGGTCTTCTTCTTTCATGTGGACGAACTCGACGCCGCTGCCGTCGGGGCCGATGTTGCGGACTACGGCGGTGAAGTGGATCTTGCGGAGGCCGGAGCGGACTTCGAGCTGGACGGAATCGCCGACGCTGAGGCGATTGGGAGATTCGAGGTAGGCGCCGCCGAGGCTGATGGTTTTGACGCGCACGGGGCTCATCATCTGGGCCTGGCTGCCGATTTGCGCGCGCAAAGGAGACTCGAGAGGGATTCGCGTGTAGCGGCGAGGCACGACGAAATTGCCGAGCGGCGCGGCCGAGGGTTCGAACGCCGCGCGGACGCGAGCGGAAGACGGAGTTTCTTCCATCATCGCGAGAGCGTCTTCGGCGGCGAAACGGAGGCCCGCGGGTTCGACGTAGGTGAGGCCTTCACGCTTGCCAGCGAGCTGCCGGAGCAACTCGATGGATTCCGTGGCGCGGAGGCGGCCGAGAGCTTCGATAGCTTTGATGCGGACGAAAATGTCGCGAAGAATTTCGTGTTCACCAGCGGCGATTTCCATGAGCAGAGAGACTGCGGTAGCTTCCTGGCCGACACCAATCTGATCGATCATCATCGGAACGACGAGAGGATGCGCCTCGGCGAGGATCGCGGAGAATACGAAAGCGGTGCTTTGCGCCGACGGAGCGTTGGAAGGGCGCGCGAGTTCACTGACAGCGAGATCCTGAAGGTTCCATTCCCAACTAGCCATCGCTCGGGTGAGGCCGCGGAGGAGGCGATCGGGATCGGCGGCGGCGAGCAATTTGATGGCGGCGCTGACGCGCTGGCGGCGGGCTTCGAAGAGCCGGGTTTCGAGAAGCGTGAGAACGGGAACGCCTATGGCGCGAAGCAGACGGGCCATGGCGGGAATCATTTCGGGGCCACGCGGGTCGGTGAGCAAAAGGGTCAGGCGATCGAGGAGGCGCTCGGGATCGCGTTGCAAGAGGCGAGGCAGCGTCAGTTCGAGGGCGCGGTTGGCGAGAGCCGCGTCCACGAGGAGCATCCAGCGATCATTGGCGACGAGACGATGGCCGAGAGCGATGAGGTGCTCGTGCTCGGCGTCACGAGGAACTCGTTCGAGGCCGATGAGAATGTTTTCGAAGCCGGAGAAATCGCCGCGGGAGACAGCGACGCGGCCAAGGGTTTCGAGGAAAGCGGCGAGCAGTGCGCTGGTTTCGGGGCCTTGTTCTTTGGCGAGAGCGGTGAGCGTGCCCTTGCTGAGCTCTTCGGGAACCTGATTGGGCCACAGCGATTCGAGAAGCGGAGTGAGCTCGCCGAGGCCTGCGGCAACGATGCGGCGGGTGCCGGAATCCGCGTGTTCCAGACGGCGCGCGTAATTGAGGAGAATAGCGCGGGCTTCACGGCGCGGGGCGTCGGCGCCGGTCTCGACCAGAAGATTCATGGTCTGGCGAACGGCGGTGATGGGGACGCACCAAATGTCCGGGCCCCGGAGTACGGTGGATTTTTCGCGTGGCGGAAGCTCCAGCCAAAAGCGCTCGATGATTTGCTCTCGATAGGATTCGCTGGCCCAGGTGGTGGCGAGCGAGGAGAGATGCTGCGAAGAATGAGGGCCGTGATAGCCGCCCGCGTCAACGATTACGCCCGCAAGTTGGTTCAGAATCGGACGGACGGAATGAGGCGCGATTAGGGCGGCGGCGAATTCGGAAGTGAGATATTCGAGCACGAGGCTCTGTGAGAGCCGGCGCAGATACGCCTGTGGAATTTCGCCTTCCTGCGGAGTGTAGTGGGTCATGGCGGCGAGCAGCATGCGAACGGTGCTGCGGCTGGCTTGTTCCATGGAAGAGTGAATGGCACGCGCCGCTTCTTCCGGGGAAAGGCCGCGGGCGCCCTCCATCGGCGGAGTCAGGTGGCCGATGAGGCGAAGAGTATCGTTGAGTTCGTTAATTTGCGGGGCGTGGATGGGAGTGTCGCCGCTCTCTTCGGACGAGGTTCCACCGTAGGCGACGAGGGCCGCAATGAGACTGGCCAGGACCGTGTCCACCTTGCGCTCAGTCAAGGTGTTGATCTGAATGCCTTCCACGCGATGCTCCCGGAGTAGCGCCGCCCAGGCTGTTGTTGCGTCGTGCCTGGAGGGCTCATCCGATTTTAGCAAGGTCACCTTCATCAGTTGGGCAAGCGTGTCCAATTCGCCCACATTAAATTTGGGGGCGAACCAGAGAGTTTGGATTCCGGCGCGTTGCAGTTCGGTGGCGAGAGCGTGGAATTCGCCGCGGGCGTCGGGAAGATGAGCTTCGCTGACCTTGGTAATGACGATGCCGCCGCGTTCGGGGCGGATCTCGAGGCCGCCCAGATCGGCGGCGGTGCGGCGAAGAGACTCATAGGCGGTGTCGAGGCTGTCCTGGACGCGCGGATGGGCCATGCTGTAAAGGCGGTGGGCGCGAAGCAGCAGGTGGAATTCGCGCAAGGCCTGGACAGCGTCGGCGAGAAGAGGTTCGACGGGACGAGCAGGCTCGCGGCGCGAGGAGCCAGAGTCGTTCGGCGAAGTGCGCTTGGAGACGAGATGAGCACCCGAACGATCATCGAGAAGAGCTGTGGCGCGCTGTACCAAAAGACCGCCCCGATTTCCGCGAGGCCGAAAGACCTTCGCTGGGAGAAAAAATTGCGGGCACCGTGCTGGCAGGGGTAAAACGGCCACGGCCAGTAGCGGGAGCCCTACCAGTATTAGGGTAGGGAGAGAGGGGTGGGAGGCCTATAGTACTACTAGTCCATTGTATGTACTTAAAGGTCACAAAATGAGGACCGCTCGGGCACTAAGCTGCACTTAGTTTTGTGTTTTGTTCGCTGTACGGTAAGAGGTCTTTTTACTTACTGCGGAGGGTTGCGTTGACGTTTACGGTGCCCCCCTCACTTGCCTGAATGCCGCGACGGGCGAATTCGTAGCCTTTCATACGAAGGCCGATGGTGTGGGTGCCGCTGGGGATCTGGACACGCGAGGGAGAGAACTGGCCGGTGGAGATGCCGTCAATCAGGATTTCCGCCCCCGCAGGTGTGGTGTCTACCTGTGCCCAGGCGACGTGACCGGCCCTGGGCTTGAGTTCGAGGTCGAGAGCGGTCTGGACGTTGTCTTTCACCTGTATCTGGCCCACGTAGGGTTCGTAACCTTCGAGACGGAGAACGAGATTGTAGGAGCCTGCGGCGAGGGGAAGAGTGGTTGGGGTTTGCCCAGATTGTTTATCCCCGTTGATGAAGATGTCGGCCCCGTCGGGGCGAGTGGTGACATAAAGGCCCTTGGCGAGGGCTTCCAGCAGAATCTTCTGATCCTGAGAATCGCCGGTTTTGAGTTCGAGGGCGGTCTGAACCTGGAGGTAGCCCTCTTTTTGGACTTGGAGGCTGTAGCGGGCCGGCGGGAGATCGTTGAAGCTGCACGGAGTTTGACAGGTGCCGGCGGAGCGGCCTGAAGGGCCAAAAATGGTGGCTTTGGCGCCGATCACGTTGGTGAGGACGTGTACGGCGGCGTTGCCGTTCGAGGGGATGGGATGCCCGCTGTTGTCGGCGTTTTGGGAAGCCGGGAGCGGCGTGTCGTCGTAGGAGATTTCGTCGACCACGTGAACATTAGCGGGGGCGTTGCGCATGAAATGCAGAAGCGCAGAATGCTCCGCGGGACGAAGCTTGCCAGTAAGGGTGATGGTGTTGCTGGTGGCTGCAACTTTAACGCGACCCGTCATGGCGCGATCGGTGAGGGCGGCCTCAATCTGACGTTTGTAATCCGCGGCAGCGGCGGTGATGGACGGCTCAGCCTTTTTGGGTTCAGGCGATGCTATAGGAGTGCTGGTTTTCTTTTCGACTACATTGACGGGAGTCGGGACCGGGTCGGACTTCACAGGCGTGGGCGAAGGAGCGGGAACTACGGCAGAACTGTTGGGCTGGTCGGTGCTTGCCGGGGAATCCGAATCTGAAGGAGCAGACTTCGGCGCGGGAGTTGCCGGAACCGGGGATTCCTGATGAGAACGGTTGTTCAATTCGCGCGTGGCCTGGAATTCGGGGCGCAGTTTGTTGAAGCCATAGACGATGACGCCGATGAGAAGCAGCGCGAGGACTATAGTGAGGGTGGGACTGTTCTTTTTCGGTTCTTCGACCGGAGCGATCGGACCGGTGCGGCGGATAACGGGAGTCTGCGTTGGGCCGGTGCTGCGATTCTGAAGCGAACGAATCGTGGGCGTGATATTGGGATCGCCGGAAGGAGTGCTCTGGGGGCTGCCGCCAGCAATGCCAAGAGGAAAGGCGGAGTTGGTGCGAGGGGAGATGAGCGTGGCGTCGGGGCTGCGCTCGGCCGGAGCGAGGGCGCGATAGTTGCGGAGATCCTCGAGCAGTTCACGGCAGCTCTGATAGCGAACTTCTGGCTCTTTGGCGAGGGCGCGCATGACTATGTCACTGAGACCTTGATGGATGGATGGATTTAGCGTGCGCGGGGGAATCGGTTCTTCGTTGACGATTTTGTAAATGACAGTGGTGATGCTCTGACCGGGGAAAGGCTTTTCGCCTGTGAGAATTTCGTAGAGCAGGACGCCGAGAGAGAAGATGTCGCTGCGGCCGTCAACGGGGCGCCCCTTGACCTGCTCGGGCGACATGTAGCTGGGAGTGCCCATGACGTGGGTGGTCTGCTGGACGGTGCCGAACTGGAGAATTTTGGCGGTGCCGAAGTCGGTGACTTTGACGGTGTCGTCGGCGGTGAGCATCAGGTTGGCGGGCTTGATGTCGCGATGGATGATGCTGCGCTCGTGAGCGAACTGGAGGGCGCTGCAGGTCTGCTCCATGATGCGGAGGACGCGGGGGACGGGGAACGAATGGCCGGAGTCAAGGAGAGCCTGGAGGCTTTTGCCCTCGATGAGTTCCATGGTGATGTAGTAGAGGCCGTTTTCTTCGCCGGCGTCGTAGACCACTACGATGTTGGGATGGGTGAGCAATCCGGCGGCGCGAGCTTCGGTCTGGAAGCGGGAGAGGAGTTCCGGGCGGCTGAGGCCGGTGCCCTCTTCACTGAGGCGGATGGTTTTGACGGCGACGGTGCGGCCGATGACGGGGTCGGTGGCGCGATAGACGACACCCATGGCGCCGCGGCCGAGTTCACCGAGAATTTCGTAGCGCCCTGCTTTAACCATTGTTGCCATGCTGCCCCGCTGCCCGAAAAAGTACTATTCCCTAAGAAACCAAGCCAAAAGGCGGAGTCGCGTGAAAAAGCCTCTCGGGAGACTTATCGGAGAATCGCCGCAAAACTGTATTAGCCGACACGTATATTGCATCCCGTGGGGGCGTCCCGACACACATCCCCCGCCATCAGGAAGAATAGGGGGTGGGATTTCAGGGGGTCAACGCTACGGGAGTACTAGTGTGACGGAGTGTTATCTGGCCGGAAGGACAGGGAGTATTCAACCTGCCCGTGAGAAGGGTTCAGGATCCTCATGGAATTGACTTGACAGAAACCGGGAGAGGCGATTGACTGGCGGACAATAACGCTTGGGTAGCCGGGTCGGATGGCGGAGAGGCTGAAAGTCTGCGGCCCGCTCTGGAAATTGACCGGACCCTTAGCGTGAAACGGGCCATGCCGGTAGATGTGAAAGAACGGCAGATTTTTGGCCATGTATCCAGCCCGAAAGCGCGTTTTGGTCTTCCATGCGTGCGTGCTAACGCTTGCGGCTGTAATTGTGCGCCCCGCCACCGGGCAGGATCTTAAGCCGGAATCCCCTTCGTCGCCAACCTCGCAGTTCAATTCATCCACAAGTCCCGCCGCAAACTCCACAAGCGTCGCGGGACCAAAACTGAGGGTGAGACTGCGACTGGAAGATAACAGCCAGTTTCTGGGAGCAGCGGAAATTAGCTTGACCCCGAGCGAGGGATACGAGGTCGTGGGATCACCTTCGGATACAGATGGTGACACGTTATTTACCGGCTTGGCTGCGGGAAAATACACGCTGGAGGCAAGGGCACCCGGTTTTCTCAGCCTGCGGATGAGTATGGTGATCGAGGCCACACAACACGAGCGAATCTTGTATCTAGTGATGAAGCCACGGCCGATGGCGAGAAGATTGGAGCAAGCGAAAGAGGAATCCTCAGCAGCGGGGCTGCCCCTGCCTGGAGCGAACCCTTTTCTGGAAGGGTCGGAAGCGGCCGCAAGCGGGGACATCAATTTCTGGATGGATCACGATTTGGAAATAAATGTGCCGCCGGTAGATCCAAGTGTGGAGTGCCCCGTGCCCGAAGTTCTGAAGGGCGTTGGGGAGCAGATGAAAGAATTTGTGAGCAACCTGGAAAAGTTCACAGCGACGGAAGAAGTACAACACCAACCGCTAGGGTCTGGAAAGAACCAGCAGCCGGAGGAGAAACGACAGTTTGCATACGTGGTGACGATTTCGCGGAACAGGATGGGTACATTCCTGCTGGAGGAGTACCGGGATGGGAGTGTGGATGTAACGAGGTTCCCCAGCCGCGTTGCCACGAATGGGTTGCCGGCGCTGAATCTGATATTTCATCCGGTTTTGGCGGGGGATTTTCAATTCAAATGTGAGGGACTGGGACAGGCGGAAGGAAAAGCGACGTGGCAGGTACACTTTGCGCAGCGTGCAGACAAACAGGTGCGAATCAGGTCTTACGTGGTCGGCGAGAGGACATATAGGGTTTACCTCGAGGGGCGAGCGTGGATCGACCCGGGAAATTATCAGGTGATTCGGCTGGAATCGGAATTGCAGAAACCGGTTCCGGAGATCGGGCTGAGAAAGGAACACATCGTAATCCACTACGCGCCCGTGGAATTCCGCACCCAGAAGACGGAGATCTGGCTCCCGCAGAAAGCGGAACTGTACGTAGAGAAGAAGGGGCAGAGATACTACCGGCGGCACACGTTTACGAATTTCATGGTGTTCAATGTAGAGACCGCGCAGAGCATCCAGGCGCCCAAAGGATCCTACATTTTCATCAACAGTTCGGACCAGGATATAGCGGGAGTGCTGACGGTGATTCCGGGAGAGAGCACGAAGCGGGAGGCTGTGACTTTGAGATTCGTGGTGCCAGCGCGAAGGAGAGTGTTCAAGGTGGTGGGGCCAGGGAAGGACGTCAACTTGCCGTTAGCGGCGGTGGCTTCGGCGACATTTGAGCACGAGGGGAAAGCGGAATCGATGAGAGTGGAAGCCTCTCTGGCAAATGAGACGACGTTGGATGTAATCCCGGAGGCCAAGCTAACGAAGAGCCCGTAAGGGGTTAACTTCACACAGAATTATACCTTCCACAAGCGAAGGTGAGCATCGGTGAGTAACCGACTGATCGCATCCCGATCAACCTTATCTAGAAGCGGCGAAGTTGCCTGAGCCATCAGCGCTGCTGATTCAAGTTGCGCCTCTACATGAAGAGGGAAACGCGAGTCAAAATGCGTTTTAGGGGCGGGGCATGGAGTCGGAGGGAGACATCATGCGGTCGGGGAGTGGGAGGTTGGTTTCGCGGATGGGGCGGTCGACTTCGCCGGGGCGGGCAGGGGATTCGAGGCCGTCGGTGAGGAGGAAGCCCTGCAGGGCGATACCGGCCGTCCAGACGTTTTCGAGGGCGACGATGTATTCGGCCTGGAGGTCGTAGAGTTTGCGTTGGGATTGCAGGACGCGGGGATTGGCGGCGAGCATGAGGCCATATTTTTCGACCATGAGGGTGTAGGCCTTTTTTGCGCGCGGGAGCATTTCTTCGCGGTATTCGAGAGCCATAAGTTTCGCGTTGGCGTATTGATCGGCAGCGGTGGCGGCGCGGTCGCGGAGAGTGAGGGCGACGCGCTGTTTTTCGAGATTGGCGCGGTCGAGAGAAGCGGAAGCCGCGGCGATATTTCCCTGATTGCGATTGAAGATTGGAATTTGCGCGCCGACTTCGGCGATGCCTTCCCAGCCTTTGGCGTGGGGAACGGTGTCGAGGACTTCGTTGTTGTATTCCATGCCGCCGCGGAGTTGGAGATCGGGAATGGGTTCGCGTTTGGCGCGAACAAGTTCGGCCGAGGCGCGGGCGGCGCTGGCGTCGGCGATGCGGTTGGCGGGCGATTGCGTGGCGATGGATTCGACGGCCTGGTCTTCGTTGAGGTCGGGCCAGTTGTGTTCGAGGTCGCCGGAGACTGTGGAGAGCGGAAGATCGGAGCGGCCGAGAAGAGCAGCGAGGGAGCGCCACTCTTCGCGAAGGGTATTTTCCTGCATGCGGGCGGAGAGGCGCAGGCGCTGCGCGTCTACTTCGGAATCGAGGACTTCGGATTCGTCGGCCTGGCCTGTGTTGAAAAGCTGGCGCTGAGTTTCGGAGAAGTCTTGTTGGATTTTTGCTAGGTCGCGGCGGACATCGAGAAGTTCCTGAGCGGCTAGAACGCGGAGGAACGCGGTTTTCACGGAAGTTTCGACGCGGATTTTCTGCTCCTGGGCTTCGATTTCGGCGAGCAGGATTTCTTTGGAGAAGACGTCACGGCTGCGGGCGAGTTTTCCGGCGGTGACGACGGTTTGTTCGACGAAGAAGCCTTGCTTGCCGCCGCCGACGGAGCCGCCGCGAATTTCGTCGCCGGTGTAGGCGACGGTGGGATTGGGGTAGAGGCCGGATTGTTGCTGACGGGCTTTGGAAGCACGGATTTCGGCTTCGGCTTGGCGGAGAGTGGGATTGGATTCGGTGGCGAGGTGCTGGGCTTCTTCAAGGGTGAAAAGAGGGGATTTGGATTGTTCCTGGGCGCGGCCGAGATGCGGGTAGACGGGTTGGACGACGGGAATGTTCATGTGGTGGTGTTGCATTTGGTCTTGCGGCATGTTCATGGGTTCTTGCGCAAAAGAGGAGATCGATGACCTCGTCAGCAGGAATGCGAGTGCCAGAATTCGGTTCGAGATGCGCTGCATGGAGAGTCTCCCTTTAACGAAGAACAAAGATTTAACACGGAGGACACTGAGGTCGGAGCACAGAGGGCACGGAGAAGATTTAGGAGCCATGATGGTGCTCCTCGGGTTTAAGAGTTTGCTGGTTGCGGATTAGGGATTGGATTTCTTCGAATTGTTTGTCGGGGAGGACGCGGACCATGGTCATCATACCCATCATTCCGGCGCTCCAGTTGGCGGGGAGGCCGTAGGTTTCAGGTTTGGCGACGGCGGCGTCCATGCCCATTTCCATGAAGGCGTCTTGCGGGAAGCCGGGGACGGAGTTGGCGTTTTCGGCGATGGGGGAGTGGTGGACATGCTCGACGCCAATGTCGTTGGCAAGGGTTTGCATTTGGCTGAGGGCCTTGGCGTCGGAGGTATTTGCGGTCTGGATTTGGCGGTCGCTGAGCAGGTCCATCATGCTGTTCATCATGTGGTGGGGAAGATGGCAGTGGATCATCCAGTCGCCGGGATATTTGGCTTCGAACTCGACGACTTTGGCTTGCGCGACGCCGACGAGAACGGTGTTGGTGGGATACCAGGTGGATTCGGGAGCGCGGCCGCCTTCTGTGCCGGTGATGACGAACTGGTTGCCGTGGAGATGGATGGGATGGTGATCCATGCCGAGATTGACGAAGCGGAGGCGGACGCGGCTGCCGAGACGCGCGATGAGCGGCGTGGTGGAGGGAGCGGAGAGGCCGTTGAAGGTGAGCCAGTTAAACTCCATGGACGCGGTGTTGGGGACGGTGTTGGAAGGGAGGATGGCCCATTCCTGGAGGACGATGGCGTAGTCGTGATCGGCGTGCGGGGCGTACGAAGATTGCGGATGGGCGATGAAAAGGCCCAGGAGGCCGATCATTTCCTGCATGGCGCTGTGGGCGTGATAGAAAAAAGTGCCTTCCTGGTGGACGGTGAATTCATAGGTGTAGGTGGCGCCGGGAGGGATGGGCTTCTGACTGATCCAAGGAACGCCGTCTTGTTCGATGGGGACTTCGAGACCATGCCAGTGCATGGACGTGCTTTCGGGAAGGGCGTTTTCAACGATGATGCGGACGTGATCGCCTTGATTGATTTGGATAGTGGGGCCAGGGCAGCAACCGCTGTAGCCCCAGGCGTCGATGGTTTTGAAGGGAGCGATTTTGCGTTTTACGGGTTCAGCGCGGAGGCGGAAGACTTTCGTGGAGCCGTCGAGGGTGAAGGCGAGATCGGGGACGTCGGGGGTGATGACGGGGACGTGAGTATGGTCGTGAGGTAGCCCGGACTTGGATTTTGTCGCGGAGGCGTGATGGTGGGGCGCATTTTGATCGTGTGGCGGCGAACTTGCCGTTTGGCTTGCGGCGTCGAGAGGAGTGCTTAAACCGAAGAGTCCGGCGGCGAAGACGGCGGCATCCTGAAAAAAGTTTCTGCGAGAACTGCTCATGGGATCCTCCGAGAAATGGACAGAAATATGATGTTCGTTGCGCGAACATTGACCATCGATGGCCTTACGTAATTTTCAAATGGGAGACAGAACGGTCAGAGAAAGTGAATCAGAGGCGGAGAGGAGAATTCGACACGAAAGAAGCGGAATCCCCGGGAGAGGAACCTCTATCGGTGATGCGGAATGCGATTGGGACCGAGGCTCCTGAGAAGGGGGGAGAATTTGGTATTGCAGAGAGCAATGAAGAGTTGTTAGCAGAACTCGTGGGAAGCAAACGGAATTGCTGCGCGGGGAGAGCGGTGAGAAACGAATCGGTGGGCACGCAGGAGTGCGCAGGAGTGGCAGAGAATGAGCAGGAACCGTGGGAGTGCGCGGACTGATGGTGACAGCCGGGTGCCGATTGTTCAGGTGAGTTCACCTGAAAGCAGGAAGAGAGGGAGCAACGCGCAGTGCACAAAGGGACGGCCAAAAGACAAAGCACAAGAACCAGGGAACCGAACCGAGTGAATTTGCGATGTGCACAGCCGAACATGTTTCTATTGTACGCGTACCCGAGTTGGAGTTGAGGTCAAAATTTGTTGTGGAAGAGGGCGTGATTGATGTCGGGCCAGAATTCCTTGGCGATGTTGCTGGCGGCGTCCTGAACCATTTGGCTTAGCCAGCGCTGGTAGGTTTTAACCCAGACATTTGTATCGGCGGAATAGTAGGAATTGCTAATGCCCGCGGCTGCCCCGGCCCCGACGACTTCGGAAATGTTGAATGTGTTGTCACCCGAGTCTTTTCTGGTGATAAGCAGGCGGCTGACGGCGTACCCCGTGCGCTTGAAGAATCCGCCTTTGCCGAGCGTGTAATAGCGAGGGTCTTCTTTCGTCAACGTGGGGACGACCGCTTCCACCATGTAGTTCTCGATGGTCCCATCGGCAAAGGTGTGCGCAAAGTAGTTTCCATAGCCGGAGGCGCCTTGACCAAAGGAGGGTTGTGACTTTCCTGCCATGGCGACACCGGCAAACATACCTTCGTAAATGAAGCTGGAGTAGTCGAAGCTATCCTGCGTAGCGAGCCAGAATTTTTCTTTGAAGCTCTGAGGGGGCAAATAAGTGTTAGCGCTGACCGAACGGTAATTGGGGATGATCCATAGGATCCGCTTGGTCTGTTGGGCGGAGTCGTCGGGGTCAACTTTGGGCTGTGGGGAATCCACCTTCGTTTGATTGCGGTCCTGGGCGGCGGAAGAATCGGACGTAGTTTTGGATTGGGAGGGACCCTGAGGGCCGTCCGAAACCTGTGGGCTACTGGATGATGGGGCCTGGACGTAATTAACGTCGTCCGCTACGACGTTTTCCTGAATGGCTGGATTGGCTTCGAGTTCCTGCGCGGTGAGACGTGATGTGAGGCCCACCCAGGTAATCAACAGGATAGCGATCAGAAATCTCATGGAACATGTGCCAGACACTCTTCCTCCCCAAATTGATGTCAAGTTGTGCATCTCAATACGCCAATCTTTACTTTACAAGCCATCCCGCGACTTGAACTTATTGGATTCATCAAAAAGTGTTCAGGATGCTTTGTTCTGGAATTAGGAAGGTCATGGAGTTGAGGCCCCTTCGGGGGTGTTAACCGTTGACTCTGGGGAGGGGCGGAAATAGTATCAGGCAGCGAACGGGCGGCAATTTGGGCGGAGGGAAGGGGCAGTAGAACAAGCAGATTTTTGAACTGGAGCAATCCGCAAAGCCGATCCTGATGCTGAGGAGTGTCCATGATTCTCGAAGTTCAAAAGAAGCAGGCGACGCCAGAGATCGTAGTACTGGAATTGCGCGGGCGATTGCTGATGGGAAACGACAGCCGGCAGGTGGAATGGTCGATTGCGGAGGTCATGAAGGAAGGCGCGAAGAAGGTGGTGATGGATTTGCGGGAACTGGACGCGATCGACAGCACGGGAGTGGGAATCCTGGTGATGTGCAACGCGAAGCTGCAGAAGGCTGGAGGGGTGATGAGGATCGTGTCCAGCGACGGGATCGTGGAGAGCACGCTGCAGATGACGCATGTGGACAGGATTGTGAAGTTTTTCGACACGGTGGAAGCGGCGAGCGAGAAGTTCGTCAGGCGGATAGGGTTCCGTGTACGGTTCATTTGGAGATGTATGCATAAGTTGAGGTCCTTCGAGCATCCTCATCGGATGCCCTCGGGATGGCAAGGTTACTTGGCGGATGAAAAGTGGAGAGGAGTGCGCACCGAGGTGAATTTCGGATAGGCTTTATTGAAACGAGGCGACGGCGGCGGTTTCATTATCATAAGTCGTGAAGAGATTCAGCAAGCCGACCATCTTTAGAGTCTGCATCGTGAATTTGGAGGGTTTGAGAAGGCGGATGGCGCCGCCGGCCTGCTTGGCGGTTGTGAGATGGCGGACCAACATGCCGATGCCGCTGGAATCGATGGTGGGGACTGCTTCGAGATCGAGAACGATTTTGGAATGGCCCTGGCCGAGGAGTTCGCTGATTGTCGCGTTGAAGCGATCGAGCGCGGGGCCCATGCTGAGGCGGCCGGCGAGCTTGACGATTTTGATTCCATCCAGAGTTTTCGTATCAATATCCAACGTCGCCACCCCCTTGAGATCCAGGGTCCGCCCGCTTGGGGCTGATTGACACCCCAGTATCGCTTTGTTAGAGTGCGCGGACAACTTAGATAATCTTGGGACAAAAAGCAAGAAAGGCAGTGGGCTGGTGACTCTCCCCGCGATCCTGTCACCAGACGGAAGGTCGAGCGTTGGCCAGCCAGGAACAAGAATCCGTCCTTGATCTCTTACCTCTCTCACTAAATTTACTCGCGGAGCAGGAAGTTGCGCCTCGCGCGAAAGTGTTCGCGCGGTTTGTGTCGGAGTTGATTGCCGACGGGGCGGTGAGCGTGTATACGCTGGCGAGTGCCGGGGAGAAAGCGCTATGGGTTCCGCGCGCGACGGTGGGAGAGGCAAAACTGCACAACGAAGAGATACCCGCGGAGTCCGGATTGCTTGGGATGGTATTTACCGAGAGCGAGGCGATTAACCGGACGGCGACGGAAGTTAAGCGGGAAGACTATCCCCACGTAGACATCCGCAAATCGTTGCTGTCGCTGACCTACCTTCCGCTGATTCACAACGAAAACTTAATTGGAGCGCTGGAGATATTGGCGTTTGAGGAGGAGATTTCCAACGAGGCGATGGAGGCGTTGTTGCCGGCGGCGGAGGTGGCAGCGGCGGCGATCGCTACGGCGCAAGCGTATGAAGAAGAACGGCACGGGACGATGACGTCGATCACGCGATTAACGCAGCTTTACGACCTGGAGAAGGTTTTTTCGTCGACGCTGGAGATGGATGAGTTGCTGCCACTGATCGGGACCAAACTTTCAGAAATTCTGGACTGCCAGGCGGTGAACATCTGGCTGATGCTTCCGGACGAATCGGTGGAGTTGATGTATCAAGCCGGGGAAGACGCGACCACGTTTAAGGGACAGAAACTGAAAGCGAACGAGGGAGTGGCGGGAACGATATCGGATAACGGCGAGCCGGTTTGCATCAGCGATGCGAACGACGAACGATTGGTGCAACGAAATAAGGACGCACTGGACGCGGGAGTATTTTCGCTGGTGGCTGCGCCGATTCTGGACAAAGAGGCGCTAGTCGGAGTGGTTGAGGCAGTCAATAAACTAGACGGGACGCCATTCGACGAAGACGACCTGTTTACTCTGAGCAATTTGGCGGAGACGGCGTCCACGGCGCTACACAACGCGAGTTTATTGTTGGCCGAGCGAAAGGTGGAGGTGCTGGAGACGCTAAACAAGGTCAGCCACGAGATAACTTCCACATTGAATCTGGAGCGGATGCTGCAGACGATCGTGAACGCGCCGCAGGCTGTGATTCCGTATGAGCGGGCGGCGATCGCGCTGGAGCAGGGCGGAAGGTTCAAGCTGAGCGCAGTGACTGGGCTGGGGCAGGTGCAAGCCGACCACCCGGACGTTGCGCCGCTGAATGGGATTTTGCAATGGGCCGCGCTCTCGGAAGAAGTGATCCATGTGAGGCAGCATGGCGAAGAGATTGACGCGGAACGCGAGGAGACCAAAGCGAAATTCAAGAAGTATTTCGAGGAATCAGGCATGCGGGGATTTTATGCGAGGCCACTGAATGACGATACGGGGCGCGTGGGTTTACTGGCGATGGAGAGCAGCGACCCGGATTTTCTGGGCCCGGCGCACCTGGAAATCGTGGAGGTCCTGGCGGGACAAGCAACCGTGGCGCTGCGAAACGCGCAGATGTACAAGGAAGTGCCATTTATTTCCGTACTCGAGCCGGTGCTGGTGAGGAAGCGGAAGTTCATGGCCATGCAGAAAAGGAAGCGAACGGCGATCCTGACACTAGCGGGGATTGGATTGTTGTTCCTGGTGGCGTGCCCACTGCCGCTACGGGTGGATGGCGATGCAGTTGTTGCTCCGGGCCGTCGCGCTCTGGTGCAACCGGAAGTTGAGGGAGTGATCGGAAAAGTGTTCACGCGGGAAGGAGAACACGTCGAGCGCGGACAGGTTTTGGCCGAAATGGAGGGCTGGAATTTCCGGTCGGCGCTGGCGGCGGCGCAGTCGAAATACGAAACGGCCCTGCTGGAGATGAACAAGGCGCTGGCGGCGAATGATGGAACGGCAGCCGGGGTGCGCCGCGTGCAGGCGGATTATTGGAGGGCGGAAGTGGAGCGGGCGAAGCAGATGGTGGAACGGACCGAGCTGCGTTCGCCGATTGAAGGAGTTGTGGCTACACCGCATGTGGAAGAGTTTGCCGGACGGAAACTGGAACCGGGAGATTCGTTTGCTGAAGTGGTGGACACGTCGCAGGCGATGGTGGACGTGGCGGTTGAGGACGCAGACGCCGGATTGCTGAAGGCGGGGCAGCGGGCGGTGGTGAAGCTTAACAGCTATCCGACCCGGACTTTTCACGGAGAGGTAGCGGTGGTAAGCCCGAAGGGAACGATGGGGCGCGACGGAGCAGTATTCTTCGCACGTGTGGCAGTGCCGAACCAGCAAGGCGTGATTCGCGCCGGTATGGAAGGGCGCGGGAAGGTGCGCGTCGGCTGGTCGCCTTCGGGGTATGTGTTTTTCCGGCGGCCGTTTTTGTGGATTTACTCGAAAATCTGGTATTGGCTGGGCTGGTAGGAGCACGGAGAAGTCATGCGAAAAGAGTGGCTGTTGGTCGGGCTGGGAGCAGCGCTTCTGGCGAGCGGGTGTGGTGACGAAAAAGCGCCTGCCGGGAATGTCACCAACGCGGCGGCCCCGCCTGCGGCAGTGGCGGTGCGGCCGAAGCCGCCGGCTCCGGTTGGAGGCGAACCGGGGGATGGAGGGCTATCCGTTTCCGGGCCGATCATTGTGGAGCATGAGGTGGATTTGACGGCGCAACGGGACGGCCTCATGCAGACGATATATGTAGATGCGCCGGCCCGAGTGAAGGCGGGCGCGATGCTGGCGGAATTGGATGGACGGCAAATCCAGTCGAATCTGGCGGCGGCGCGAGCGAAAACACGCAGCATCGAAGCGGACCTGAAAAACTGGCAGGCCGAGGCCCAAGTGCTGAAGGCGGATTATGTTCGACAGCAACACTTGATGGAGCTGGGGCTTACCTCACAGGAGCAGTTGGAGCATGCCAAGTACAAAGCGGAGTCGGACCAGTGGGACATCCTGAGGGTGACGGAGACGCTCAATACCTCCAAGGAAGAGGAACATTCGCTGGAGCTGGAGCTGGAGAAGACCAAGGTGATTGCGCCGTTTAACGGACTGATCGCGCGGCGGTATGTGCGTGAGGGGCAGAATGTGACGAAGGGCGAGCGGTTGTTCTGGGTGACGGCGGAGGCGCCGCTGCTGATGCGGTTCACGTTGCCGGAAAAATATTTTGGGAAGATGCGCAACGGGCAGCCGGTGGAAGTGACCTGCGCGGACGCGCCGACGGAAAAGCATTTGGCGAAGGTAAAGCAGGTGAGCCCGGTGGTGGATCCCTCGAGCGGGACATTTGAAGTGCTGGTGGAGTTGGTAGGTGACCGCGGATCGCTCCGGCCGGGGATGACCGCGCTGGCGCATCTAGAAAATATCCACTGAGAAATCCATGAATCTGACACGCGCGCTGGAAGTGGCCCTGCCGGATATCCCGGCGCGGAAGCTGGCGGAAAGCTATCCGCGGCTGGATCCGGGGACGACGTTCCGCGAGCATATTGAAGATGGGAGACCGATAGTACGGATTTACGTTCCGTGCGTGGGCGGAATGTTCACGTTTGAAAAGCAGGAGTGGGAGCTTACAAAGTTTTTTGACGGGCAGCGAAGCTACGCGGAGATCGCGGAACTTTACTCCCAGCAGAGCGGGATTCAATACGATACCGAAGCGGTGAGGGACTTTGCTGCCAGCCTGGAATCGGGCGACTTCTGGTACAAGACTGCGCAAGAGAAAAACATTCAGTTGATGCAGCTGAGCCGCGAAGAAAGAAAGAAGAAGCTCAAGAAAAAGAACATCTGGGCTGACCTTTCGGATGTGGATTTCCCGGCATTCAATCCGGACCGCTTTGTCACTTGGGTGCACAGCAAGACGCGATTCATCTATACCCCGTGGTTCACGATCGTCTGCGTGATTGCAGTGCTCATCAGCGCTGGGATTACGGTGTCCCATTGGCCCGAGATCCGGCAAGATACGGTCGACTTTTACACTTTTTCGAAAAGGACCTGGGTGGACCTATTCCTGCTTTACACCCTGGGGATGTTCGTTGTTGCGCTGCATGAGTTTGGGCACGCCCATGCGTGCAAGCACTACGGCGGCCGGGTGCCGGCGATGGGATTTGCGCTGGTGTATCTCTTGCCTGCTTTTTTCACGGATACGACGGAAGGATTCGTTCATGCCACCCCGCATCAACGGCTGATTATCTCGTTTGCCGGAGTGTGGTCGGAAATGGTTCTTTGCGCGATCGCGACACCGATCTGGTGGGGCACGCCGCCAGAAACACTCATCCACAACGGCGCGCACTTCATCATGATGATGACCGGCATGATGTCGCTGATCTTGAACTGGAACCCACTGATCAAGCTCGACGGGTACTACATGCTCGCGGATGCAGTGGGAATCCCGAATCTAAAAGAAGACTCGACGGAGTACACGTCAGCCTGGGTAAGAAAGCACATCTGGAGATTGCCGGTAGACGTGCCGTACATCCCAAAACGCCGGCGGCTGGGCTTTGTCGTTTACGCGCTGGTCTCCGGCATATACAGCTATACCGTGCTGTACATCGTGGCGCGGTTTGCAGGCAATCTGGTGAGGAGTTTCAGCCCGGAGTGGGGATTCATTCCTGAAATTGGCGTCGCATTTGTGATTTTTCGATCGCGCATCCGTTTACTGGGGAATTTTATGAGATTTCTTTATCTGGACAAGAAGGACCGCGTTCTGGCGTGGTTTACGCCTAAGCATACGGCGATGGCCGCCGGCATCCTGGGAATACTGCTGGCAATTCCTGTTTGGAAAGAGTCCGTTGCCGGGAAGTTCATGCTGGAGCCGGTGAACCAGGCGGTGGTACGCGCCCACGTGCCAGGCGCGATAGCGAAGATCTACGTGCGCGAGGGAGAGGAAGTGTCTCGGGGCAGTGCCCTAGCAACTTTGAGCAACTTGCCGCTCGAGTCCAGCCTCAACGATGCCGGGACCAAACTGCTGCTTGCTTCGGCGCAGGCCAAGGAAGCGGCACTGAATTATCAGGGTTACGGCAATGCGTTGATGGAAAAAGAGCGGTCGAGGCAGCAGTACGGGCAGATGTCCGAGATGACCGCCGCTTTGGAACTGAAAGCCCCCATCTCGGGAACGGTGCTGACGCCGAAGATTCAAGACCAGCTGGGCGCGTACTTGAAAGCGGGAAACGAATTCCTGGAGATAGCCGACCTGGCGCAGATGCGGGCAAGAATCTACATTTCGGAATACGAACTCTACAAGATACACACCGGAGAGACGGCAAGACTGCAGTTTGGTGGTGTCCTGCGGCGAAAGGATGGGCAAGTAAGCCTTGTTTCCGCCCGCCCGACGGAGCTGTTACCGGTGGACGGCGAACAATCCGATAGTTCGGGCGCGGCACCGCCGCATCAATTTTATTTCGTGGACATTACTGTGCAGAATCCGGAGCGCGCATTGAAACCGGGAATGACCGGGATCGCGAGGGTCTACGGGAGCCGGCGGAGCCTGGGAGGAATGATGCTGGAGGGGATCAAGAACTTCTGGGGCCGCAAAGTATGGTGAAGCGATCCGCGGGCGGAGGGAAATAAAGAAGGCTGCCGGTTGGCAGCCTTCTTCAGAATCGTTGCGAAAAGGATTATAGGCTTAAGCGCGTTCGGCGGCGCGCTTGGTCAGGCGCATTTTGGATTCGCGCTTGGTGAGCCGCATTTTAGACTCGCGCTTGGTCAGGCGCATTTTGGATTCGCGCTTGCTAACGACGTGGGACGCTTCCGGGGCGGCTGAACTGGCCACGTTGGCTTTCTTGGTGGTCTTGAGGGTGCTGATCAAGCTCTTCTTTTCGATAGACATGGCTGAGTAGCTCCTTAAATTTCTTGAATTTGTCCCGCAGACACGGACCAATAATGCAGGTGGTTGGCCAAAGTGGCAGGCTGGCCGAGATGACGACGCCTCACACAAAAGAAAGAACTTAGTACGAAAGTACTATCGGGGAGAGCCGGGGTGGGAGTGAGAAATTCGCCTGATGGTTAAAAATTAACCGCTAATGGGTTAAAAGTTAACCTTTCTTAGTCTTTAGTCGAGGTGGTGCTTGCGGCAGAGGTACTTCATGCGCTGAGGGTCTACCTGAAGGAGTTGCGCAGCGGCAGTCTTTTTCCCACCGGTGCGGCGCAGGGCGGCGTTCAGATAGGCGATTTCGATCTTTTCCATTTCGGCGTCGAAGTCCACGCCTTGTTCCGGAATAAGGATGGCTTCCTGGCCGCTGGCGCTGTGATGGAGCAGGTGCTGAGGCAGATGTTCCGGCGTGATGACGTGGCCTGGAACCATGACCACCAGGCGCTGGACTACATTTTCGAGTTCGCGGACATTGCCGGGCCAAGTGTAGTCTTCGAGGATTTCGAGAACTTCGGGTTGCAAAGTTTTAATGGGTTTTTTGGCGGCGGCGGAATAGACGCGCAGGAAATGGTCGACGAGAAGAGGAATGTCGCCGTCGCGCTCTCGGAGCGGCGGAATGAAGATGGGAACGACATTGATGCGGAAGTAGAGATCTTCGCGGAAGCGGCCCTTGCGAACGGAGTCTTCGAGGTCTTCGTTAGTGGCTGTGATCAAGCGGAAATCGATTTTGCGGGTGGCGCGGCTGCCGAGGCGCTGAACGGAGCGTTCCTGGAGAACCCGCAAGAGTTTGCTTTGCAGGTTGGGATTGAGGGTTGTGATTTCGTCGAGAAACAGCGTGCCATTGTGCGCGGATTCGACCATCCCGGGCTTGGTGGAATCGGCGCCGGTGAAGGCGCCTTTTTCGTAGCCAAACAGTTCGGATTCCATCAGGGTTTCGGGAAGAGCAGAACAGTTGAGGCAGACAAAGGGATGGTCCGCGCGGTCGCCGCACTGGACGATGGCCTGCGCGACGAGTTCTTTGCCGACGCCGCTTTCCCCACGGAGGACGACGGAGGCGCCGGTGCCGGCGACGGCTTCAACGGCTTGATAGACCTTCTGCATGGCGGAGCTGCCGCCGACGAGACCATGGAAGGCGGCTTTGCTTTCGAACTGCTGGAGGAGGCGACGGCCCTCGAGTTCGAGGGCGCGCTTTTCGATGGCGCGGGAGAGGACGATTTGTAGTTCGGCATAGTTGAGGGGATAGAGGAAAAATTCGTCGGCGCCTGCCTGGCTGGCTTTAAGAGGAATGGTGCGGCTGTTGGTCTGGGTGAAGGCGACGATGACGACATCGTCGCGAATCTTGCGCATTTCGGAGAGGACATCGAGGCCGTCGGCTGCGCCGTCACCAATGCAATCAAGATTAAAGAGGACGGCGTGGAGATCGGGGAGTTCGAGAACGGATTTGATTTCGTCTTCGGTGGAGGCGAGGGTAGTGCGGAACTGAGTGCCGAGGTGTTTGCGAATTTCGGGGAAGTGCTGATCGTCGTCCGTGATGACGGCGAGAGCAAAACGTTCCGTGATGGGGGCTGGTTCGGGCAAGCGAATGGCTTCCGTAGTTGCTGGGGATTATAGGCGAGCGAGGGCGAACGAAAAAGATCAAAGTTGCGAGGGCGGCGCCGCACCGGGGCGAAATCCTAGATCAGGGCGTTGACCGAGCCGTCGGTGCTGACGATGTAAAGGACGCCGTCGGCCAGAACCGGTGAGGCATAGATGCCGCCGATGCGCATCAGGCGCTGAACGGCGACCCCGATGTCGTCGTAGAAATCTCCCGCATAGGCCACGTCATAGTTGGGCTGCCGTCGGGCTTGGTGACGAGGGAGGCCCGCAAAGGTGTTCTGACTGGTTGGGACATCAGTGAGCGGCAATTTTGCCGCGTATGACAGTAACGGAAGCCTGTGGCAACTGGAAGGCGCTATCCGCCCCGGCAGTTATCGCGGAGCGCGCAGGCGGGCCATCGGGATCGGCCACTCCGCCGATGGGGTTCCCCGAATCGGAATGCCACCGGTATTGCTCGCTGCCGAACGTCACGAAGCGGACGGGACCAGAGAAGTGTTTTTTCTCGTTGGGGGCAGCGCCCTCAAAGGAAATGTGGACGGAATGCGCATTTTCCTGGTCTTTGTTGACAAGCATTACAGACCAATCACCGTCGGGGCGCTGCAGCGTATAGGCAGTGACGAGCACGTGACCGGCGCCGTCAACGATGTCGCTGGCACTGGAGTAGACAAGGTGCTCGCCGCTGCCCGGCTGGGCCCACTCCTGGGTGATCAACTGACCTGCGAAATACTGGGAAGTAGGCTGCTGAATTTGATAATCCTTGTTCATGGTGAACATACTGAACGTGCCGGGTGATGTGTTGTGGCAACCGAGGGACTGGCCGAGAGGGATGTAGTGGAAATAGTAGACTGCGTTTCCTCCTGCTTCGAAGAAAGCGCCAACGAAGTCTGACCACCAGAGAGCGGCAAAGATATCCAGGAACGACTCGTCATCGCCGGCGGCGATGTTGGTTTCCGTGATGAACATGGGCGTGCCCGGCGGCAGCCCATCGTCACGCCAGACCTGCAAAATGTGACGAGTAAGATTCGCTTCGTCGTACAGTTCGCTCCACTGCAGCTTGCATGGCTCGAAAGGGTAGTGCTCAAAGGAGACAAAAGAGAGATCGCTCAACCGGTTGTGGGAGCGCAGGTAGTCAAAAAAGCGGCCCATCCAGGAGGTCTTGCCTTCGGCATTGGCCCAGACTTCGATGTCTTTGTTAACGCCTTCGAAAATCGGCCCCCCGAGTTTCAATTTGGGATCGACCTTGTGCAAGGCTGTGGCCCACTGCAAGTACAGGGCAGCGTAATCCTCGGGCAGGGTGTGCTTGCCATCAGGCTCTTCGCCCATTTCGACGTACGAGATGGGATAGCCGCGTTTCTCTATATACTGGATTTCCGCAACCGCGTTCTCCGGCGTCTCGTAGAGCATGGCGACCGGGATCATTGCAGGAAGCCCGCGGGTTATGCCGCTTGTGAAGAACAGGTCGAAACCAACCTGGTCTCCCTGATGGTTGACCACGGTACTTTCGTGCCAGGGGTCGACGGAGGAACAGTACGTGTTTGTTTGAGCGCGGTCTGACGTGTGACGAACGACGTCCTGAAGAAGGCCGTCGGCGGATGTCGTACCCAGATAAAGCTCTTTGGTCGCGTACCCAAGGCAATTGCGACGGTCGTCTGAGCCATGCGTGTCACATGTGCCAGACGATTCCGTCATCCAGATGCGCACCCAGCGCACGGGCAGCGGAGTGCGGGAAAGTTGCAGGGTGGCATTGCCGCCCTTTCCATCCGTCACGTTGCCGCCGGGAAACGTGACCCATGAGCCTTTCGCGGCCTCCTCAATCGGATTCAGGCCAGTCCAGTATTGTACAAGATACTTTCTGGCGTAAGGGTCGGCCCAAGCAATTCGGATTGCGCTGATTTCCTGGGGAGTGGCCAGATCGACGATTACCCACTGCGGATGGAGACTGTCGTCCTCCCCGGTATAAGCCTTGGTCAGATAAGGATTGCTCTTCCAATAGGTGTTGGTGTCTCCGTCGGTTAACCGCGAGTAGCCGCGGCCGTCCGGCTGGGAGAATCCGGCGTGTGGCAATGGATAACCAAAGGAATGTCGAATAAAGTCGGTTGGATTCGCGTCGCCGACAAAATAGCCTTTCTCGCCGGCACTCCATGTCCCTTTTGGATTCCAGTGCCAAGCTTCGACATACAGCTCAGTATTCTGGCGATAGGTCACGGTCTGCCAGCCGGTGGAGAGGATCTGCTTGAGAATTGGTTCCGTAAAGATTTTGTCGGTCGCGGCCGCTGGAATTCGATCCACTCCGGCGCCCAGGGCTTCGGTCGGACGAAAGGAATTTACAGGACGCGTGGTGTCCACACGGATGGTTTGGGCTTGGAGAGCGGGGAGGATGAACGACACTAGCAAAATCATGAGGGTCAGCGTCAAAAATCGTGCGAGAAAGGCAGAGCCCCCGAACAATTGGCGGGCGGCAGAGGCGGACAGAATCATGAAAAGATCTCCTCAGACCTGAGATTGAAATCGCGAGTCAAGTTGTGTGTGCAGCTAGCAATCGAGTGAGTTGCTGAGCCGAAGCTCCGTGGCGGTATGTCGGTGGATGCTCCGCCACGGAACGTGTGTTAGAGGGTCAGTTAGAAGTAGAGCTTCAAAGCCAATTGGAGTTCTCGTGGATCGTTGATGGTAGAAGTGATTTGGCCAAAAGTGGAAGATCCCACGAGGGTGTCAGGTCCCGCAAAGTGAGGATGATTGAAGGTGTTGAAGGATTCGGCCCGGAACTGCAGGCGCATGCCTTCGCGAACCATGCCCAGCGGGAAATCCTTGAAGATGGACATGGAAACGTCGCGCGCTCCCGGTTGGCGGATGGTGGAAAGAGTCCGGGGTGCGCTGCCGTTGGTGAAGTTTGGCGGGATCGCCAGATTACCCGGGTCAGTGAAGTAGTTTCCACCCGAAGTGACGGTGGCCTGCTCGGGGGAACCGGAATGACCCAGCGGGCCAAGAAGGTTCGGCCGCTGGCCGTAGGTGGGAATGTTGCCGCTATTGCAGAAATTGATCTGGCAGAAGAGCAGGGGAAGAATTGGCCGCCCGTCATCGATGCGGACGATACCGTTTAGCTGCCACCCACCGACGATGACATTGAGGATGGGGTTCATGTTCCGACCGAATTGCCTGCCATGGCCGACCGGCAACTCGTAGACGCCGCTGAATTGGAACACTTGCGGAATGTCAAACACCGACTCCGCGCGCTCGCCGCGCAGGTTATAGGGATCCTGCACGGAGAGGATCGTGCCAGTATTCAGGAATCCGCCGCCGAGGAATACGACGCTGTCATCCGTGGCGGAAGCGTCATCAATTGACTTCGCGAAGGTGTAGGTCGCGAGGAACTGCAGGCCGTTCGAGAATTGCTTCTCCGCACGAAGCTGCAAGGCGTGATAGATGGAGTTGGCGATCGGCGGAGAGTCGCCCTGGAAGTTGGTGTATTGCGGGTGGGGCAGCAGGAGCTGGAACTCCGCCACTTGCGGAGCGGCCAGACTGCTGGCCTGATTGCAAATGTAGTGTGTTGGATCGCACGCCTGGCCAGGGTGCATAGTGGGATCAAAGTAGAACGGATTGGCAACCTGGTTGTACAGAGCTCCGATCTGGGCCGGAGTCATGCCCGCGGTAGCGGATTTCGGAATGATGTTTTGGTCACGGAAGCCGCCGAGGTAGAGATGCGTACCCTTTTTGCCGACGTAGGTAGCTTCGACGAGAATCCTGCCGGGCAGTTCGTGCTGGATGCCGAGGCTCCAGGCTTGCTCGTACGGAGTATTCTGGCTGATCTGGCGGATGGGGCCGACGGCCGCTGATCCGATGTCGTTGAAGGCCCCCAACGAATTGCCGGGCGGCGGTGCGACGCCACAAGTGTAGGGCGGAGTGAATTGGCACGAAGTATTGCTGATCAGGTTCCAGGGAGTGGCGTGATCAAGGTTTAAGGTTGTGAGCCATGGAGGTTGGATGTTGTAACCCTGATAGCCCCAAGGGCCAGTGCCCGCCGCGCCGCTGCGGGGAGTCGAGTAGAAGATGCCGTAACCGCCGCGAATGACGGATTGCTGCGGCAGCTGATAGGCGAATCCGAAGCGCGGTTGAATGTCTTTGTAGTCGGTGTAATAGTTTTGGCGGTCCTTGTTGCTGACAAACACTTCGATGCCTTGCAAGGAGCCAAGGGCTTGCAGAGCAGAACCGGAAAGGCCGTCTTGTGTCTGCGCCACGGCCAATTGTGACGAGGTGAGTTGGAGCGGAGAGGCCGCGGTGGGATCGAGCCAGTTCATGCGGTTGAAGCGTTCCGTGCGAGGAGTGTTCAGCTCGTACCGAAGTCCCAAGTTGAGCGTGAGCTTGGGAGTAACTCTGTAATTGTCCTGAATGAACTCTCCAAACTGAAAACTCTGGGTGCTGACGAAGTTGTTGAAGCCTTGCTGGCAGGGAGTGCAGCCACCGGTGCCGCCGTTGAAGGACCCAACTCCCAACAGAAAACTAGCCAGTCCATCGCCACCGGTCGTAACGCCTGTGGACTGATCCGTCTGGGAGCTGATTTGAGACGTGCCACTCTCGTCGAAACCAAAGAAGCCGGACGGCCAGCCCGGGTTGGCATGGTTGATGCGGCGAGCTCGCCATTCACTTCCGGCCTTTATCTCGTGCTTGCCGCGGACCCAACTGACGGAGCCACCCAGGTGATAGGCGTCCTGGCCTTCTTTGGTGATGCTGAAGTCCGCAGTTCCGAGGTTGTGCCCTGCGTTTCCCGAGCTGTAACCGGCGATGGCGATGGAAGGGATGGTGCCGAGGCCGTTGTTGAGATAGGAGGGGAGTCCAGTGGAGGCATAGAGGGAATCGATGTTGGGGAATTGGCCCTTGATGCCCGGGAAGTTGTCGGATTCGCGGAGATAGCCGAAGGTGATCGTCATGACGACAGTGGGGCTGAAGGTGTGTGTTTCGTTGAGAGTGAATTGATATTGCTTGGTAGTCCCTGGCCCGCCGGTGCAGGGATCCACGAAACTGCCGAAGCAATTGAAACTCGTGGATTCGATTCTCTTTTGAGAATATCTTCCGCTGAGAAGGTCGCGGTCGCTGAAGCGATGATCGATTTTGATATCGAATTGGTCGTTGGTGTTGGAGTCAGTTCCGGATTTGAAGTAATTGCCGTTCTGGAGGTCCGAAAGAGTCGCCACCGGCTGGGTTGGTTCGGGGAACAACCGGAACAGGTTCGCAGCCACGGGGTTGATCAGATTGCCGGGGCCCGCGGGAACCTGGAAGGGAGTGCCAACTAGATTAGGGTTCCCGGGGCTGGTGTACGTGGCCAGGTTGTCAAAGGGAATGAAATTCGTGCGGACTGCACCCGGAGGCGCGCCTCCCGGAGGAGTGTTGCTAAAAGTGGCTACGTAAGGATCCCAAAGTTGGCCTGCTCCGGGATTTGTTGGGTTCTGGCAAAAACCGTTGCCGTCAAAGGTTCCGCCCGAAAAGCCACAAAGTTCACTGAAATTGCCCACTGCGGATACGCCATTAGGGCAAGTGGCGCCGGCATCGCCGCGCATGCACGGCGTGGGAACGCTCATCAGGCCGGAACTGTTCGCGGTGTGTGCTCGCAAACCCTCGTAGTCGACAAAGAAAAAGGTTTTGTCTTTGCGAATCGGCCCGCCGAAGGTGCCGCCGAAGTCGTTGCGCTTGAGGGCGGATATCGGCTGACCGTTGGCGTTATTGAACCAAGTGTTTGCGTCCATGACGGAGTTGCGGAAAAACTCGTAGGCACTGCCGTGGAACTGGTTGGTGCCGGAGCGGGTGACGACGTTGATGATGGCGCCGACGGCGAAGCCGTATTCGGCGGAGAAATTGGATTGCTCGACTTTGAACTCTTCAACGGAATCGACGGAGGGCGTGTAGAGGACATTCTGGATGCCGCTGTTCTGGTCGAAGTTGGTGGCGCTTGCGCCGTCGATGAGGACGTCGGCCGTTGCGTTGCGGCTTCCGTTGGAATTGAAGTTGATGCCACCCTGGGCGTTCTTTGTACCCGGAGCGTCGGTTTCGGTGACGCCTGGAGCCAAGTAGGCGAGGTTGGTGAAGTTTCGGTCGACCAGAGGAAGGTCGTTGACGAATCGGCGATTGACGACTTGGCCGGTGGTGGCATCTTCGGTTTGCAGGTGAACAGTTTCTGCATTGACTTCGACGGTTTCCGAGGCCCCGCCGACTTTCAGGGCGAAGTCGATAGAAACGTTTTGGCTGACATCCAGGGTGACGCCCGATTGCTGCTCAGTCTGAAAGCCCTTGGCTTCGACACGAATCTTGTAGGTCCCGGGAGGGACGGAGCGAACGAGGTATCGGCCGGCCGAATCGGTGGCGGCGGTGAAGGAGTAGCCCTTGTTCTGGTCGACGAGGGTGACCTTTGCTCCGGGCACCGTAGCGCCGGAGGGGTCGGTAACGACGCCGGTTACGGTGCCGCTGTAGAGTTGCGCACGCGATGAAAGCGGGAGCAACAATGTGCCTAAGATTAGAGCTACACCAAAGGCCAAAGATGTACTGACACGATGAATAGACTCGAGGAAGCCCATAATCCCCCCCTGATATCGACAGCCGATTCGAGGACCGGCTGTCTCAAGAAAAACAAACTACAGCTGCAGCACCTGACGGAACCAGACTGCTTAGGGGTGTCATTTAAATCGATTGAATACGTGAAATCCAAGCGGGTGTCAAGTCCAAAATACATGCAGGTAAAGTTAATCATCGGTGGTCGGTGAGCAAAAGACACCAGAAAGTTCTAATCGTCGGATGAGAACAATTGGGTAATCCAGGTCTCACATCAATATCAGGGCTTAGACACTCGCCGTTTCGCCGGCCGTGGACAGATGTTGGTCCTGGTCAGCTCTGGATTGGCGGAGGTTGCCAGGGGCCGCGGGCTTGTTCGAGTTGGGCGGCGACAGCGAGGAGGAGTTCTTCTTCGTGGGGGCGGGCGATCAACTGGATGTTGATGGGGAAGCCTTCCGGGGATTGTCCCATCGGAAGAGAAAGGCCGGGGAAGCCGGCGAGATTGAGCCACTGGCAGAAACGCATCGTGTCGCGGTAATTGTGGGGATCGCCGGAACGGTAGTTACCAGCGCCGTGTTTGAACGCGGGGGCTGTGGAGACCGCTGAGAGAAGAATCGGGACGTCGCTGAGTTGCCGTAGCAGAGAGGCGCGGACGAGGTCGCGGTCCACGCAGGCTTTCTGGAAGGATTCGAGGGTGACCTTCGGCTCGGCCTGCGTAGCCTCGAGATAGCCCAGGAACATCGGGCTGAGCTGAGATTCCTGGCCACGAGTCATTTCGCGAAACAGATCGCCGATTACAGGCCCAAAGAAAAACCACCAGAGATCAAGAGCCTGGTCCAATTTTTCCAATTTGCAAGGTTCGACGCGGTGATTGAGGCCGCACAGGAGTTGCGCGGCGCGGCGCAACGTGGAAATAGTCTCCGGCGTGGGGCGTCCGAGTTCCGGATTTTCGAGAATGCCGATGCGTAGGCCGCGGAGATCCGCTGAGGCAATTTCGCGCAGGGGAACGGGCGCGGAGAGTGCGTCGCCGGGATCGGGGCCAGCCATTATCGCGAAGAGAGTGCGCAGGTCGGTGACGGTGCGAGCCATGGGTCCGACGACGCCGATCCACGCGAAGGCGCCCGCGCCGGGAGGGAAGTGGCCGGTGGCGGGAATGCGGCCGGGCGTGGGCTTGAGCCCGCAGATGCCGGAGAAATGCGCGGGCGTGCGGATGGAGCCGCCGCCGTCGCTGCCGACTCCGCCCATTGAGCAGCCGGAGGCAATTGCGGCGGCTTCGCCACCGCTGGAGCCGCCTGCGGAATACGCAGGATTCCACGGGTTGGAGGTTTTGCCAGTCACGCAGTTATCAGTTTCGTAGGCCATCAGGAATTCGGGCGTGTTGGTGTTGCCGAGCAGAATTGCGCCGGCGTCTTCGAGACGAGAGACGAGGGTGGCGTTGGTTGCGGGAGTGTAATCCTTTCGGAGAAGAGAGCCCGCCGGGCAGGGCCAGCCGGCTACGTCGAGGCAGGATTTTACGGTGAGGGGAATTCCTTCCAGGTGGCGAGGCGTATCTCCCCGCGCGATTCTGGATTCGGAGTCGCGGGCGCGGGCGCGGGCGGATTCGGCGTCGATGTGCACGAAAGGATTGAGTAGAGGTTGAATCTGCTGGATGCGGTCGAGGTGGGCGCCGATGAGTTCAACGGGAGAGATTTGCTTGCGGCAGAATTTCTCGAGAGTTTCAGTGATCGTGGAATAGAAGTGGGAGGCCATAGTTGACGCAGGAAAGGTAGCGGCCCAAATGCGATTGGTCAAGGCGAGTTGGGTGAAGTGAGCGGAAAGCCGCTATAAAATCGGTTGACGATAGAGTTGGTAGCCAAGACAATCGAACGGAACGTAAGGCAGTTCAGGATTCTCCGCGAGTAGTGTAACCGGAAGGGAATATTCCCGAATGAAAGTTAGGCATTGGGGTTCACGGCGTGCGTACTGGATTTTTGGCGCGGCGGTGTTGCTGCTGCCGGCATTGGTGGTGTTCGCGTCGCGCCGTGCGACGGAGGCTTTCACACAGAACGCGAAGAGCAGGAGTCCGAAGAAGACTCTCGCAAGTGGAGCGCTGCGGTTGAATAGTTTGGGCGTGGCGTACCTGAATCAGGGGAAAGCGACGGAGGGGCAGAAATATTTTGAGCAGGTGCTGGCGACGGATCCGGGGTTTGCGGTTGCAAGGATGAACTTGGGGATCGCTTTGCTGGCGCAACAGAAGATGGAGCAGGCGCGCGCGGCACTGGAACAGGCGACAGCGAAGTTACCCAATGATCCGACCGCCTGGTACAACCTGGGGCTGGTGTACAAGGACGCAGGCGATCCGGCGAAGGCGATTGCGGCGTTCCAGCACGTGGAGAAGATTGCGCCGGAGGAGCCGGACGCGTTTTATTTCGAAGGATATTTGTATTCGCAGCTGCAGCAATATGACCAAGCGATTCCGGCGTTCCAGAAAGCGCTGAAACTTGCGCCGTATCATGCTTCGGCGCAGTTCGGGTTGGCGCGGGCGTACCAGAGGAAAGGCGACGCGGAAGCAGCGCGCGAGGGAATAAAGAGATTCCAGAAAATTACCGCGGACCATCTGGGGATTCCGTTTGGGGCGGGGTACGGTGACCAAGGGAAATTTTCGCTGGCGGAATTTGTGGCGGGAGGGGAGACCGGCGTTCCAGCGGAGATTGTGGTGCGTTATGACGTGCAGCCGTTGCAAAAGCTTATCAGCGTCGTGAGCAAGGGCTCGGGAGACGCCTCAGGCAAAAACGGAGCTTGTTTTCTGGATTTTGATGGCGATGGGAAGGTGGATCTGTTTTTGGTGGGGGCAGGGAATGGAAAGAGTCAACTGTTGCACAATCTGGGCGGCGGACAATTTGAGGATGTTACTGCGAAAGCGGGACTCGGCGCTGGCGGTGGAGGTTTTGGCTGCGCGGCGGGAGATTTTGACAACGATGGGAAGACGGACCTGGCGGTTTGCGAAAGCGATGGCGTGCGTTTGTTCCACAACGAGGGCGGCGTGAGCTTTGTTGATGTGACCGAGAAAGTGGGCATTCGCCGCCAGGCCGGGTGTGTTTCCCCGAACTTTGTGGATTACGACCATGATGGAGATCTGGATTTGTATCTGACATTCGCCGTTGATGGCGCGGAGGGGAAGAAAGCGCGCAATGTTTTGTGGCGGAACAATGGGAATTCGACGTTTACAGACGTTTCGGAGGAGACGGGGTTGGGAGTGGATACGACGGCTGGCGGCGCAATCAGCACGGATTTCAATAATGATCGGGCGATTGATTTGGTGCTGGCCGGAGGAGCCCATGGAGCGGATGTGTACCTGAATCCGCGGGAAGGGAAGTTTGTGGAGTTTCCGGCGATTGATTTCGCGAAAGAGAAGTTGCCGCCGGCGGTGGGAGTTGTGGCGTTCGATTTCAACAAAGATGGCTGGATGGATTTGGCGTTCACGCACGCGGGCGCGCCAGGGATTTCGCTGTGGAGAAATGTGGATGGGAAAAGGCTGGAGCGAGTGGCGCTGCCGGATTTTGGATGGAAGCAGGGTTGGGGAATTGCTTGGGTGGATTACGACAACGATGGGTGGCTGGATCTTGCCGCGGTCGGAGAAGGCGCGAACGGGGGAGAAATTCGCTTGCTGCGGAATCTTGGCGATGCGGGTTGGTCGGATGTGACCAGGAAAGTGCATTTGGATGGATTGAAGTTGAACGGGCCGCGCACGCTTGCTGTTGCAGATTTGAAGAATGACGGGAGTCCGGATTTTGTGGTGACGCAGGCGGGCGGTGAGACCCTGGTGCTTGGAAATGCGGGGGCGAATCAGAACCACTGGATGCAGATTGACTTGAAGGCACTGAACGACAACAAGAGCAGCATCGGGACGAAGCTGGAGATTTTTGCAGGCGGACTTTATCAGAAGTGGGAAATCAGCGGCGCTTCGGGCTATCTGGGACAGAACGGGCCGGGGTTGCTGGTGGGGTTGGGCAAGGAAAAGGCCACGGATGTCGTGCGGCTGCTTTGGCCGACGGGTGTGCCGCAAGACGAAATCAATTTGGCGGCGGGAAAAACGCAAGTGATTGCAGAGCTCGATCGAAGAGGAAGTTCGTGTCCGATTCTGTTTTCGTGGAACGGGCGGGAATACGAATTCATCGCGGATATGATCGGGCCGGGAGTGGTGGGGCACTGGGTGGCGCCGGGAGAGCGGGATGTGCCGGACCCGGATGAGTATTTGAAAGTTGCGGCGAAGAGCGTGCGAGAAAAAAATGGTCGGCTGAGTTTCCGGTTCATGGAACCCATGGAGGAGACGGTTTACCTGGATCAGGTACGTTTGCTGGCGGTGGATCATCCCGAGAATGTCGAAGTGAACCCGAACGAGCGATTCGCAAGCGCGCCGCCATTTCCGGAGTTTGGCGTGATTGCCACACAAGATGCGCGTGTGCCGGCGGGTGCGTGGGACGACCGGGGGAAGGATGTTTTGCCATTGCTGGCGAAACGCGACCGGAAGTACGTGACGGAATTTGAAGGATTGCCGTTTGCGGGATTCGCGAAATTGCATTGGATTGAACTGGATTTGGGCGTCTGGGACGCCCAGAAACCGCTCCGGTTGCTTCTAGACGGTTACACGGATTATTTCACGGCGACTTCGATGTATGCGGCGGACCAGGCGGGGATCAAGGTGATTGCGCCGTATGTGGAGGCGCAGGACGCGCAGGGAAACTGGAAGCGTGTCGTGGAGGACATGGGATTTCCCGCTGGACTGGCTCGGACGATGGTCGCGGACCTCACAGGGAAAATCCCAACGGGCACGCGGCGGATCCGAATCATTTCGAATTTGAAGATTTACTGGGATGCGGTGCGAATTGACCAGACACCGCCGGTGGAAGGGATCAAGGTGGAAGAGGTGCCGTTGACGACGGCTTCGCTCGCTTTCCTGGGCTACCCGAAGGAGATACGCCTGCAACCGGCGAGCGACACTGTGTATTCGTATTCGCACCGGAGCCCGACCGGTCCGTATGCACGGGCTGCGGGGAATTACACTCGATATGGGGATGTGAAGAATCTGCTCGGCGCGGCGGACGATCAGTTTGCTGTATTTGGATCGGGCGAAGGCGTGGAACTGGAGTTTGATCCGAAAGGCTTGCCGGTGCTTCCCGCCGGATGGACACGCGATTACTTTTTCTACGCGAATGGGTTCGAGAAGGATTTCGATTTTTATGCCGCGTACGCGTTTACGGTGGAACCGCTGCCGAGGCATGGGCTGGTCTCCTATCCCTACGAGGCCGGGAAACAATATCCGTTGGACGACGAACACCTGAAGTATCAATTCGAATACAATACGCGCTCGCGATCGGACCGCCTGCCGGGGAATTTGCGTTACACGTATACCGCGCCGAAGTGAGGAAAAGCCGATGGGGAGAACGGGAGTCGTCACGATTCGAGATGTGGCGCGGGAGTGCGGCTACTCGGCTTCCACCGTTTCGATTGTCCTGAATGGCGCGCCGCTGTCGCGGTACATCCCCGCGGACACGAAGGGAAGGATTGAGACCGCGGCGAAGCGGATGGGATACCGGCCGAATCCACTGGCACGGTCGCTGCGGAGCCAGCGATCGAACATCGTTGGGGTGATGGTGATCGACATTACCGATCCGTTTTGCACCCCGATTTTGCGCGGCTTGGAGAATGCGCTTTATCAGGCGAGTTATTTGTCGCTGATCGCGGATGCGCACAACGAGCCGCACCGGTTCGAACGGTATCTGGAAATGCTGCTGGACCGGCGCGTGGAAGGATTGGTGGTAATTGCGAACTGGCTGGTGACGGACATCAAGCTGCTGGCGGACCTGACGGAATGCCAGGTGCCGACGGTTATCGCGGGACGTAGTTTTGAGAACCATTCGGTAAGCACCGTTTCCGTGGACAACGAAAGCGGCGCGAGCATAGCGTTGGAGCATCTTTACAGGTTGGGGCACCGGGAAATCGCATTTTTGCGCGGTCCGAAGGCGCTTTCGAGCAGCGGGCAGCGATGGAAGGGAGTTCGCGCGTTCGCACAATCGGTTGGATTGCATCTGGATTCCAAGAAAATTCTGGAATTGCCGGAGTCGCTGGATCCGAATTCGAGTTTTGAGGCCGGGGCCCAGTTGACGGGGGAATTGCTGCGGCAGGGGAAACCGTTCACGGCCCTTATGGCTTATGACGATATGACCGCTTTGGGGGCGCTGCGCGCGTTGAAGAAAAAGGGATTACGCGTGCCGGAGGATTGTTCAGTGATCGGATTTGATGACGTGGCGCAGGCGAGTTTGTCGGTGCCGTCGCTGACGACGGTGCGGCAGCCGATGGAAGCGATGGGCAGCCTGAGCGTGGGCATGGTGCTGGAGGCGATCAAGGCGATTGAAGAAAAACAGGACGTGCCTGTGGTGCGAAGGAAAATTCCGGCGGAGTTGGTGGTGAGGGAGTCGACGCGGGCACTAAAGTAGAGGCGATCGAAGTCGCGTTGGGTTTCTACTTCGGAGCGGGCGCGAAGGCGTCGGGGGGATCCAGAAAGGCTTGTTGCCAGAACGCTTCGCCCTTCAGTGAACCTGAAGCGAGTTTCTGGATGTTTGCGGTAGTTGCGGCGGCGATGCCGCCGTCGGCAGCGTCAAAGATTACGACCACACCTTCGGGCGCCGGATTTGCGGTAGATCCTTCGCGGAGGCCCTTTTCAAATAGCGCGAGGCAATAGTTGAGGCGGGCGGTTGGTCCCGCCTCTTTCGGGTTTTGAGAGAGCACTTGCACGGTTAAGATTTTCACCTTTTTGCTTTTGAGCGGCGCCCAATCGCCCGGGAAATCACCGATTTCTTCGCGTTCTACGCGGAATCCGGCGAATTTTTCTTCCGGACCGGGGGCCGAGGATTGCAATCTGTCAGTTAGGCCTTCTGGTAGCTCGACCGAATTTTTGCGGACGAAGCCGCGTGAATCGCCAGAGATGGTGATGTGAATCCACTCACCCTCTTCATCCAGAAATTCAAATTCATCGTCGGCGGCAGCTTCGAAGAGGACGCGTGAGCTGTCCGCGTTTTTCGCGTAGATGGGCGTGCGGGATTTTTTGACGATGATCAGATTTCTTGGATGGGCCTGGGTGCGCTGGAGTTCCTGGAGATTCTGGAGTTCGGCGGTGAGTTGCTGAACGCGCTTTTCGCCGGCGATGCGCTGATTGCGAAGCATAGCAACTTCATCGGGTTGCTGCGCGGCTTGAGGAAGCGGCGCGGCCATGGTTGCGGCGGTACGGGCGCCAGAGAGATCGAGCTTGGGCTGTGGTGCTTGAGGAGAATTTGCAGTGGGAGGCGTGGAAGTGACTGGTTTGCCGGTAAGTCTTTCTTCCAGACGATCGAGGAAATCGAGTTCGAGGCGACCGTTGGAGGGAAGCACTTGATAGCCGGACTTGGTGACGTCGCGATCGGCGTACCAGGCAGTGATTTTTGCGGAGAGGCGAACGATTGTGCCTCCAGCGTCGCCGGGGAGCAATTCAATCGAAAATTGATAGAAGCCGCGCTCGTAGCGGTCGAGGGGTTTGTCGGCCTGCGCGACGAAGCCATCGAGGACAGGAAGTTTCTGGCCGGAATAGGCTTGCAGGTCTTTTAAGGCTTGCTCGATTTGTGGGCGCAGCACGGAGAAATTTCTGGCGTAGGGAATCGCTTGAGCGGGACTTTCGAGTGGAAAGGATGCCAGGCAAACAAAGCAGAATAGGATTTTTGCAGAGCGAAACGAGGAGACCTTCAAGGCAACTGCTCCAGAAGTTCCTGAGGAAGCCATCCACGCTGGCCGTCCGGGGTCTCGACGCCCAACCAATGTGGGGTCACGATCAGGATCACGACGTCGGTGAAGGCGGAGAGGGTCTTGAGGGTGGCGGCGGACTGGAACGGTGCGGCTTTCAAATCAGCGCCGGGTGCCTTGACGCGGCGCTCGAGTTCGTGGTGGAGAGCGTTGACCTGCTTCTCAAGGTCTTTTTGTGAGGACTGCGCGTTGCTGATTCGCGTGGTTTCATCGTCATGCTGGCGAATCAGAGATTCGCGAACGAGTTCGGCGCTGGTCTGCCGGCGCCGGGCGTCGGCGGCCTGGGCTGCAGCTTCCTGGAGAGTTTCGAGCTGATCCTTAATTTCTTTCATCTCGCTTTTTTCAACCGTGCCGTCGGAAGGGTGAAAGACGCGATGGGCCGTCTCCTGGTAGATGGCGTCGACTTTCACGCGTGTACGATTGGCGTCCACGGGAATCAGAACAAAGCGAACAGCGATGGTGCCCTGGTCGCCCGACTCCAGAAAATGACGAGGCGCAATGGCGTTTTTGCGAATTTTAAAATAGACGTCGCCGGCGCCTTGCCAGGGATCGAAAAGGGGAGTGAAGTCGACGGCTTCCGCGCCGTTCAAAATTGGTTCCTTATCAAAAACCAGAGTGCCGTGGATGACCTGATCGTGAACAACGAACTGCACCGCTTGGCGAACTTCTTCGAGAGAGCCGAAAAATTCGCGGACGAGTCCGGGAGTGGTGAGAGTTTCTTTTGCAATGTCGGCTGCGGGGAGGAGAAGCAATATCACAGCTGAAAATGCAGCGACTCGAACGGAATGAGAGGGCCGAAAAGCCGGGTTGCGCGGAACTTTATTTCCAATCCACATTTTTGATCAGCCTATTGTGTTACCTCCAAGGCCGGGGTCGTGTCAAATCCACCGTGATGCAGACAGGAGCTGGTAAGAGGGAAACAGTCCGGTACCAGAACCGCATTTGAGAAAAATTTTTCAAATGAATGTAAGAAATCTCTTGCATTCTTGGAGCGAGAGGGAGTAGCATCCGCAACGGTTCAGGGACTGAAGGTCGCGCGTCGCTCTCTTGACGGAGAGGCAATGCGCGGTTTTCGGAAATTGGTTTGGAGCGAATCGGCCGAATGTGGGAGTTGGCGCCGTGGGAGCGCCAGCGATCTGTTTTGCCTGAAGCACTCATTCCAAATACCCTTCACCCAAACTGAACGCGGTCCAATCGCGTTGTCTGCTCATCGTTTCGCGCAACGTAATTGAGGAGGCAGTATGGATGTCAGGGGTGGTAGTGGGGTGAATCGGATTGCGAGCGGTCCGGTAAAAACTCTTTTGTATGTTGCAGCGGTCCTCGGAATTTTCCTCTCGACAGTGAGTCCTGCCAGCGCCCTTCCCGCATTCGCAAGAAAATATGGCATGCCATGTTCCTCGTGCCATGAGGCATGGCCGAAGTTGAGCCCATTTGGGCAGCAGTTCAAAGACAACGGGTATCAGATGGGGAACGATCGGGATGCCCCAATCTTCCAGCAGCCTGCGTACTGGCCCGTTACGTTCCGCATCACGCCGATCTGGCATCGCGAAAGCACCGACAAGGTACAGGTGGATGGATCGAACGGGCCCAGTGGGAATGAAGCGACGGTGACCACGCACGGATTCGACTGGAGCGGCTTGGACTTCCACACCGCCGGAACCCTCGCCAATAACTATTCGTTCTATGTTCTTCCGTCTTCCGACAATACGGCGGCATTTCACTTTGAATCCGTCTGGGCCCGCATCGACAACATTGCGGGCAGCTCCTGGCTGAACGTGAAGTTGGGCAAGTTTGAGCTCGACAACCTGCTCTCCGAAAAGCGCATCCTGACGCTTACGAACGTGTCCGGCGTTTACACGAACTATCACTTCCAACCCGTGGGAGAAGCCTATAAATTCGGCATTGGCGACAACCAAGTCGGTGTGGAATGGATGGGTCATTCGAAGAATGACCGGACGCGCGTGTCAGCGTCCTTGCTTTCGGCAAGCGATGGCCAACCCGGTCTTCCGACGAGCCGAGCGTACAACGGATATTTCGCCGCCAGTCAGGCGTTTGAAGCCGGGAGCCTTGGTTTGCAGCGCGTGGGCGGATTTGCTTACATCGGCCAGGCGCCTACCTACTTCCAATTCACCAACGGCGGCGGCGGGCTCAACGGTACAGGCATCGGGAACAAGGGATTCCAGCGCTACGGGCTGATCGGCATGTGGTACGTCAAAAAGTTTGACATCACCACAATCTTCTTCCACAGCCACGACAGCGCCTATCTGGGAACGAACACACCTTCAGGCGGACCACTAAATCCAACCGGGGCCTTACCGGCAGGAGCGCATGCACCCACCTGGAATGGCGGACTTTTTGAAAGTCATTACAATTTCAACCCGCAACTTATTCTGATCAACCGCTATGAGCTGGTGCGTATGTCCCAACAAGCGCTCGACACAAATCCTGGAAATCTGGGCAATGCCAACGTGCTGACGTTTGGAGCGCGGTACTATCCGTTCATTTCGAGTCGCGCGGGTTTTGCCTATCACGGAGAGTACGCAATTATCTGGCAAAAAGGCGTTTCACCAGTCACGTTCACGAACCAAACGACTAGCAGCTTGCTGTTCGGGTTCGACTTCGCATTCTAAGGGGAAAAAATCATGCGGAGACTACAAATGACGAAGATTATCTTGATTCTCGCAATCGCGGTTACGCTTCCGCTCGCTTCCCAAGCGCAACAGATGGAATCGCATGAAGGGAAATGGACGGGGCACTCGGAAGCGGGCCGGCAACTCTACTATCGCTACTGCTGGGGCTGCCACGGAGCACGCGGAAACGGGGACGGTGAAAATGCCCCTTACTTGAATATACTGCCGCGCAATTTTGTGGCCGCAACGTTCAAGTGCAGGTCTACGCCGACGGGAACCCTTCCGTTGGATCAGGATCTATTTAGCACCCTAGGTCGCGGGATCAATTTCACGAATATGCCGAATTGGTCGGCATTGACGGATCAACAGCGCGCCGATCTGGTTGCCTTCATCAAGACGTTTTCGCCACGGTGGAAAACGGAAAAGCCGGGTGATCCGATTCAGGTTCCGCCAGAGCCAGCACTGACCGTGGCCAGCATCAAGCACGGCAGCGAATTGTTCCAGAAGCTGGAGTGCTGGAAGTGTCACGGCCAGGAAGGACGCGGCGACGGGCCTTCGGCCTCAACGCTGACCGACAGTAACGACCAGCCAATTCGGCCGTACAACTTTACTTCTGACAACCGTTCCAAGTGCGGAAGGACAAACCAAGACATCTACAAGATTTTCATGACCGGGTTGGATGGGACCCCGATGCCTTCCTTCGCCGACGTGGTTAAACCGGAGGATGCGTGGGACCTGGTGCACTTCCTGCGCACCCTGCAATACAACAACAAGAGCCCAGAGCTGACCTTGTGGCTGAGCACCAAGGAAGGTGCGGAAATTGTAAACGCCAAGAAGGTGCAAAACACCTACACCGGCTCCGGAGTGAAACCGTAATTTAGTGTTCCAAGATCAAGAGGAGGAGTCGAATGAGTATGAAGCAAGCTGTAATGGCAGGAGCGGTGATGCTGGCAGCTTCGGCTGTCGCGTTGGCCGGGCCTGCCGGCGGCACCATCAGCGGCAAGGTGACCTATGAAGGGACACCGGCCAAGATGAAGCCGATTGATATGTCCAAAGAACCGTCTTGCGCAAAGATGTATACCACACCCCCTGTGGTTGAGTCGGTCGTTACGGGCACAGGAAACAGCCTGCAGAATGTGGTTGTGTATGTTTCGGCTGGAGTGCCCGATGATGCCGCCCCGTCCACAGCGGCTGTGTTTACGCAGAAAGGTTGCCGTTACATCCCGCATGTTCTTGCATTCCAGGTCAATCAGGAAATCAAGATCATCAACGACGACCAGACATCACACAACATCCACCCGCTGCCGAAGTTGAATCGCGAGTGGAACAAGTCGCAACCGCCGGGAACGCCGCCGATTAGCGAGAAGTATGACAAGGCGGAGTTTATTCCCGTGAAGTGCAACGTGCATCCGTGGATGCATGGGAATTTCGCGGTGATGAAGAACTCGCACTACGCCATGACGGGGGACGGCGGAGCATTCACACTGGCGAATCTGCCTCCTGGAAAGTACACGATCACCGCATGGCACGAATCGTACGGTGATCAATCGCAGGATGTGACCATCAGCGGCAGCGAAACCAAGACCGTCAACTTCGTTTTCAAGGCCAAGCCCTATTGATATAGGGCTTGGCAGTTCTTCTGCAATGGTCGGCGGTATCGGGCAAGTACACCCAATGCGATGGATCGCCCTTGAAGCGGGCAAAGGCGGGGAGCTATGGGCAAATTCCTTGCAGTAACTATCATTGTGATCGCGATTGCTTCGGCAGTTCCGGTAGTGATGCACACCTGGGAACCGCCGGCAGATATTTCGACCCATGGGCACCTGATCGACAGTCAGCGGGATGACACCATGATCGAGGCTGGAGTGTCGTTCCTTGCTGCGCAGATACTGCTGGCCATATTCATCTGGCAGTTCGCAGGCTCGAAAGCGGAGGGAAAGAGGAAAACCTTTCCGGGCGGAGCCAAGGGGTTGGTGGGCGCCGCGCTTGTATTGGTAGGGGTGGAAGTTCTGGCGCTGGGGGCCTTTGGTACGAAGGCGTGGGCAACAGTTTACTTCACGCCACCGGCGGCGAACGCGATGCCGGTCCAGGTGCAAGCCGGGCAGTTTGCCTTCTATTTCCGGTACCCCGGGCCGGATGGAAAGTTTGGGCCGATTCATCCCGAGCTGATAAATGAAGGTACCCAGAACCTGTTCGGCCTCGATCCGGAGCATGACGTGGAATCCCGGGATGACGTGGTCACTGCGGAAATGGCGATTCCCGTGAACAAGGAAATCCATCTGCTGATGCACGCGAAGGACGTGAGCCATTCGTTCTATGTGCCGGCGCTGCGCGTCCACCAGGATTTCGTGCCGGGACTGGATTTATCTTTGCATTTCACGGCCACGCAGATCGGAAAGTACGAGATTGTCTGCTCGCAATTATGCGGGCTGGGCCATTACAACATGAGGGCGTACCTGGAAGTGATGTCACAAGCGGACTTTGATGATTGGCAAAAGAAGCAGGCAGCCGCGCAGTAAAAAGGCGCGTCAGGTCAGAGGGAAGCAGGCTCCGGTGGTGACTTCTATTTTTCGGTGAGGTGAGCAAATGCAAGAGGTATCAGCAGCCCCAGCAGCGCATCACGGTCCTCCGACAACTTTTATTCGGAAGCATGTTTTCAGCACGGACCACAAAGTAATCGGCATTCAGTATTACCACCTGGCTTTGGTAGCGGTGGTAGTGGGCATGGTGCTGTCCTGGCTGATGCGCATACATCTTGGGTGGACGAATGCGGCGATTCCGGGACTGCAGGCAATCTCTCCCAACGGTGCCCCAGGTGGAGTGATGACGCCGGAGTATTACCTGCAATTAATGACCATGCACGCGACGATCATGGTTTTCTTTGTCCTGACCACGGCGCCGTTTGCGGCGTTCGGAAATTATTTTCTGCCCATCCAGACAGGCGCGGAGGACATGCCGTTTCCGCATTTCAACATGATGTCTTTCTGGGTGACGTTGACGGGCTTCCTCGTCCTGGTAAGCGCGTTTTTTGTGAGTGACGGCCCGCCGTTGGCCGGCTGGACTTCTTACGCTCCGCTGAGTGCCATCGGAAAAGCGGCTGGGCCCGGTCAAGGCGCGGGGCAGGTAATTTGGGCGACGGCGCTTGCGATCTTCTGCGTTGGACAGTTGTTGGGCGCGTTGAATTTCATCTCCACAGTGCTGGATATGCGATGCAAGGGGATGACACTGAGCCGCTTGCCGGTAACTGCGTGGGCCTGGTTTATTACCTCCTGCATGGGTCTGACGGCTTTCGCTGTATTAATGCCGGCGACAATCCTGCTCATTCTGGATCATGTGGCTGGGACGAGCTTCTTCATCCCGTCGGGTCTGGTCATCAACGACCAATTGATACCACATTCGGGTGGATCTACGCTGCTTTGGCAGCACCTGTTCTGGTTCTTCGGGCATCCGGAGGTGTACATCGCCATCGTGCCTGGGATGGGGATTGTGACCCACGTTCTGATGACCAATATGCGGCGTCCGATGTTGAGCATGAAGGCGATTCTGTATTCGATGTGGGCGCTCGCGTTTCTGAGCTACATGGTTTACGGACACCACATGTTTGTCAGCGGCATGAACCCTTTTTCCTCCCTGGCATTCTCGTTCCCGACGCTGATGATCACTATTCCGTCGACCATTCTGGTGCTGATTTGGATCGGAAGTCTCTATGGTTCGCAACTGCGGATCAATACGGCGTCGCTTTTCGCGCTTGGATTCATTTCCATGTTCGTCAGCGGCGGTGTCAGCGGCTTTTTCCTGGCGCAACCCTCGATCGATATCATGCTGCATGCCACTTACTTCGTGGTGGGGCACTTCCACATGGTGATGGGCGTTGCGGCCATGTTCGGGATCTTCTCGGGAACCTACTTCTGGTTCCCGAAGATGTACGGACGAATGATGGATGAGACGTTGGGGAAGATTCACTTCTGGCTGACGTTCGTGGGAACGTATTGCATCTTCATGCCGTTCCACTATCTTGGCTGGGCGGGCAACGTGCGGCGCTATGCAGCGTTCACGGACGATTTCCTGAAGCCGCTGATCCCGCTGCATCAATTCATTTCCGTCGCTGCGCTGTTCACCGGCGCGGTTCAACTGATTTTCATCTACAACTTCATTAACAGCAGGTTCCGGGGAAAGCCGGCAACGGCCAATCCATGGGAGGGCACGTCGCTCGAATGGATTATGCCTTCGCCCCCGCCCTGGAACAATTTCGGCGGCAAAGACCCGGTGGTCTATCACGATGCGGAGCAGTACGGTGTGAAAACCGCGTCGGGCGCAGACTACCTCATGCAGAATTCACCAGAGCAGGCTTTGGCCGGCGGGGACGGCGATTGATCGCGGACAAAGCGGACCCAGGAGAGGAAGAGCGTAGAAGAAATGGCGACCACATTACCACCTCCAAAACCTGAAGAACTGGAACAGCCGGAACGCTCTGGAAACGGAAACACCGGCAACGACGGCTGGCAGAATCTGGTGCCGGCGGATGGGAATTTGCGAACCATCGAAGAATACTCACCGCCACCCTCGAGCAGCGCCATCTGGGTGGGCATTGCGGCAATATGCATGTCGTTTGCGGCGTTCACCAGCGCCCTGATTGTCAGGCAAGGGGCATCGAACGATTGGCGGCACATCACCTTGCCATCAATCCTGTTCGTCAGCACGATGCTGCTAGTGGCGAGCAGCGTCACTCTTGAAGTGGCGCGACGTCGCGTCGCTGCTTATATGGGAGGACTGGAGAGCCAGGTTGCTAGTTCAAGGCTGTGGTTGTACGCAACTTTGGGGCTCGGTTTGCTGTTTGTGGCCGGTCAATACATGGCGTGGCTGCAATTGAGGTCCGAAGGACTGTATCTGGCCACAAATCCTAACAGTTCGTTCTTTTACGTGTTCACCGCGATGCACGCCCTGCATGTGTTGGGCGGCCTTGCTGGATTGCTGAGGGTCATCCGTAAGCTCGGTTTAGGGACCCTGCGGCGGAGCACGCTCAGCGCGACTTCGATCTACTGGCATTTCATGGGCGTGCTGTGGATCTATCTGTTCGTGCTGTTGTGGATGAGAATTTAACGAGTTCGACCATAGGAGGCGCCGTGAGTCATTCTGATGTAGCTTTGGGCGGACACCATGCACCCGCGATGGAGCCCTCGCCTTTTGCGATTCCCGCGATCAAACTGGCGATGTGGCTGTTCATCATCTCCGACATCATGACGTTTGCAGCGTGCTTGGTGGCTTATGGGTTCTTGCGGAATGCGACGCCAAACTGGCCGAGGCCGTACCACTCATCAACAATCATCAGCGTGCTGGTGATGACGGTCATCCTGGTTACCAGCAGCCTGATTATGTTGATGGCGGTGCGGGCAGCGCGGGCGGGGGACCGGGCGAACGCTTTTCGCTGGACGATGATGACCCTGGCGGCCGGGGCGCTTTTCGCGATCCTCCACATTCGCGAATGGTTCGGCATGATCGGTCAGGGCGTGACATTTTCCACAAACCCGTGGGGCACGGGGCTGTTTGGGGGAGCGTATTTCAGCGTGACCGGCATGGAACTCTTGCACGTGATCGCGGCGCTGATCGCTCTCTTGATTATCGGCCTGGGCTACAAGAGCGGACGCTATGGGGCAGCGCATATTGAAAACTGCAACCTGTTCTGGCAATTCATCAACATCGTGTGGATGTTTGTTGTGCCCCTGGTCTATCTGATGAACATCGCCAGCTAGAGATTCGCAAACCGGGGAAATGAGTTACGGAAAGGATACTCGATTATGAGCACAGCTGGCGTACAGGGCGGACTTGGCAAATACATCGTGGTTTACATCTGCATGCTGGCTATCACGGGAATCGAAGTGGCTATTGCCGGCAGCAACCCCGGCGGAGCTCACCTTCTTCCGATGATGCTGATACCCGCATTTGCCGGGGCGCTTCTGGGAGTTCTCTTTTTTATGGGGCTGGCGGCGGAAAAGCGCAGTCTGATTGTATGCGTCGCGGTTTTTACGCTGTTCGTACTGGCGACAATTAATTATGGCTGGACCGACAGTTTCCGTGTTTTGATGGGTGTGCCGTACGCAAAGTAGCCCGGGACTAGGATCGGAAGGAACGAGAATGAGAATTGAGAAACCGCTTCGGTGGGTGAGTGTCGGGCTTGCGGGGCTGGCTCTCGTGTTTTTTTCTCCCGCGGCTTTTTCGCAAAGTTGTGCACTCTGCTACACCCAGGCCGCTTCCTCTGGTTCCCGGATGATTGAGGCGCTGCGCAGCGGGATCCTGGTGTTGATTATTCCCCCGACGCTGATGTGGCTGGTGATTGCCGCAATCATGTATTCCAAGCGCAATCAGTTTAAGCGGGCAGACGGTACTGCCGGCTCCAACGCCAACTGGTAGCGAGCCGCAGCGACAACCGTAGCCCTACCCAGAATTCATGTACATTCGAACATGGATGAAAACTCTTCCTCCTCGTCGCCTTCCTAAAACGGGTTTCAGCCGGAGCAGAATCTTCCTCGGATGCTTGAGGGCTTGTTGGACAGCAGTGTTGCTCACAGGCGGAGGCGCGTCGGCCCAGGATCAAGCTCCGCCACCACCGCCGCCGAAGGTCTATCATGCGCCACGGACGCTTCCCCTGGGAAAGTTCTATGAAACGCCGGAGCCGCTGCCTGCGGGTAAACCGGGTGAACTGATCCGGGCGGAGCAGGCTTACGAATACCACTTGTCCTATGAAGCTTCCACCTTTCGCATTCTGTATCATTCGCGTTCCCCGCGAGGCGAGGATGTAGCCGTATCGGGCGTGGTGCTGGTGCCGGACGGGACACCACCCGCCGGCGGTTGGCCGGTGATTGCCTGGGCGCATGATTTCGTTGGGTCGTCCCGGCAGTGTGCTCCGTCGTTGCTCAAAAACTTGAATGAAGGGCCGCTGCTCTCGATGTATGCGAGCCTGGGGTATGCCGTCGTTGCCTCCGACTACGCTGGGCTGGGAACGGGCTTTCCGCACGCGGTTTTCGATATGCGGTCGAACGCTTTGGATTTGATTTATTCCCTTCCTGCGGCCCGGGCGGCGCTGCCGCAAGTTGGGAAGAGGTGGGTGGTGGCGGGATATTCTCAGGGGGCGAATGTGGCTGTAGGAGTGGCGGAAGCTGTTAATGACATTGGTGATCCCAATTACCTAGGGGCTGTCAGCGTTGCGGGGGTCGGGGAGCCACAAGAGATGTTTGAGCGCTTTGCCAACGGACCCGAACACTCGATGCTGGTGTTTCTAGCACAGGGGGTGAAGGCGGTCTTTCCCGAGTTTCGAATTGAGGAGATTTTGACCGAGAGGGCGTTGCCGCTTTACCGGTATGTCAGTCACAGCTGTGAAGCAAGGCTGGGCCCAGAGGTGGTCCAAGATGAAATGTTAAAACCTGGATGGGGGAACAACCCTTATGTCAAAAAGTTTTTGGAGAGGAACAAGCTCGGCGGGAAGCCGGCACAAGGCCCGCTGCTAGTGATCAGCGGCGATGCCGACACCTCCGTGCCGGCAGAGTTGACCGCAAGTGCCATAGGCCAACTGTGCGAGCAGAAAGATCGCGTGCTATTTGTCAAATACCCGGGGGTTACCGCGAGCGGGATATTGGGAAACTCAGTCAGCGAGCAGATCAGTTGGATCAAGGCGCGTTTTTCGGGGCTTCCGGCTCCCAGCAATTGCAGGTAAGCTGAGACCCCTATTCCTGGGACTTTAAAACTCGCTTGAATCGTTGACTTGTTCTGCGGCACCTCATAGCATACCGCTCGATGAAAAATCATTCTAAGAAGCATAAATTGCCGCACCCGGCGCCGCTGAATGCACTGGAGCATGCGCGTCCGGGTGGCATCTCCACTTTTATGCGTTTGCCACACGTCAGCGAGCCGGAGGAGTTGGATATTGCGCTGGTGGGGATCCCTTACGACGGGGGCACAACGTACCGGCCCGGGGCGAGATTTGGGCCGAGGCAGGTGCGCGACCAGTCGGTATTGATCCGTCCGTGGAACCCGGTGCTAGAGATCAATCCGTTTGCGAAGTACCGAATCGCAGACTTCGGCGATTTTCCGGTGAATCCGTTGTCTATTGAAGACACATTCCGGCGGGTCGAGGAGCACATGGAGCCGCTGATGGACGCGAGCACGCGTTGCGCGACGGTCGGAGGGGATCATTCGTTGAGTCTGCCGCTATTGCGAAGCACGGCCAAGAAATTCGGGCCGGTGGCGGTGATTCAATTCGACGCGCACAACGATCTTTGGGATGAGTATTTCGGGTGCAAGCTATCGCATGGCACGCCGTTTCGCCGGGCGATCGAAGAAGGATTGATTCGCGATCACAGCTTTCTGCAGGTGGGCCTGAGGGGACAGGTGTATGGCGAGGACGACTTTGATTTTGCGCGGAAGCACAAGGTGAGCATGATTACCGCGGAGGAGCTTCACGCGGGCGGGATCAAGGTTTTCCGCGAGCACCTTCATGCGTTTCGCGGCAAGCCGGTGTACATCACGTTGGACATTGATTGCGTGGACCCGGCGTTTGCGCCGGGCACGGGGACGCCGCAAGTGGGCGGATTCACCAGCGCGCAAATGCTGGAGCTGGTGCGGGCGTTGCGCGGATTGAAGATTGTCGGGTGTGACCTAGTGGAGGTTTCGCCGCCGTACGATAACGGCAGCATCACATCGCTGCTGGCTGCGAATCTTCTTTACGAACTTTTGTGTGTGTTTTAGATGGCGGGCCTCGCGCGCAAGCTGAGCCTGTGGAATTATTTCGCGCTGGGCTTTGGAACGATGATCGGCACGGGCTGGGTCATCCTGATGGACGACTGGCTTGGCCGGGGTGGGCCCCTGGGGGCGATGATCGGTTTCCTGATGGGCGGGATTTTGCTTTTGCCCATCGGGTACATTTATGGGCAGTGGGTGCGTCGGCTGCCGGACTCGGCGGGCGAGGCGGCATACACTGCTCAGGTGTTTCCGCCGTTTGTGAGCTACCTGACCGGCTGGATGATGCTGCTCGCGTATTTCATCGTGTGCCCGTGGGAAGCGGTGGCCCTGGGGAAACTGGCCGCGTACATTTTCCCGCAGCTCGATACGATGGAGCTTTATCGCGTGGCGGGCCGGCCGGTGTTTTTGCCGCGGTTGCTGATCGGAATTGGCCTCACGGTATTTCTTTCCTGCCTTAATTACCGCGGGATTCGGGCAAGCGCCGTTTTTCAGAATTGGGCTACTTCCTCGGTGCTGGCAGTATTCTTTCTGCTGGTCCTTATAAGCGCGCATGGCGGCAGCCCAGCGAACTTCAAGCCTGTGTTCAGCCACGCACCGCTGGTATCGGTTTTATTGACGCTGCAGATTGTGCCGTATTTCGTGACTGGGTTTGAATCCGTGCCCAAGGTGGCTGAAGAGGCGCATCCGGGTTTTCCGCCGGGGAATTTTTTCAGGGCCATCGCCATGGCGCTGCTGGTGGGCGCGGGATTCTATGTGCTGGCAGTCGGCGCGGTTTCGTTTATCGCGCCGTGGCAGGGATTGCTGGACAAAAGATTCGCAACCGCGATTGCGTTTGAGCAGGGGACGCATTCGGCGTGGCTGGTGCGGGTGATACTTGGAATTTCATTGGTCGCGTTATTTCAGGTGTTTAACGGGAATTTTGTGGCGGCTTCACGGTTGCTGTTTGCGTATGGGCGGCGGGGAAGCATCGCGCCTGCGTTTGCAAAGCTTCATGCGGCCAACCTGACGCCAACGGTGGCAATCTTTGTGGTGGCCGGGGGAACGCTGATTGGATTATTGCTCGGGGACTCGCTGCTGGTGCCGGTGACGGAAGTGGGATCCATGGCGGCGGCGCTAGGCTGGTTTGCGGCTTGCATTTCTTTTTTTATTGTCGAGTCCCGCACTGGATTGCGCGCCATCGCGATGTTTGGGATGATTATTTCCGCGCTGCTGATCCTGATGAAACTGGTGCCGGCGGTCCCGGGGCACTTCACCGGAGCGGAGTGGATTGCGCTGGGAGCCTGGCTGGCGATTGGCCTGCTTCTCCATCGCCGGGCGAAAACGGGCGCTTGAAGCGCGTCGTGTATACTTTTGAAGACGCCTTGCGGCGCAATTCGAATGATCCCTTACCTTCACCTTGGTCCGCTACAACTCCCGACATTTGGCTTGATGGTGGCGCTGGCGCTGATTACCGCGGCGTATGTGCTACAGGCGGATTTCGACCGGCGCGGGATGAACGCCGACGCATTCTCGATGATCACGGTCGCCGGCCTGATGGGCATCCTCGGCGCGAAGCTTTACCACCTGCTTGAGTCGCCTGCAGAATTGTTTGCCAATCCGCTACCTTTATTGCTGAGCCGCTACGGGTTCGCGTGGTTCGGCGGATTTCTGGGCGGATTTGGCGCCCTGCTGGTGATGAGGTGGCGTGCAAAATTGCCGCTTTGGGAATTTCTGGATGCGTGCTCGCCGGCGGCGGCTATTGGCTACGGAGTCGGGCGCATCGGCTGCTTTCTTTCCGGTGACGGAGACTACGGCATTCCGACTTCGCTTCCCTGGGGCATGAGCTTTCCGAAGGGGATCGTGCCAACAACTGGTATTTGGGACCTCGAGACCCATAGTGGAGTTTGTAATAAGTACGGATTACCAGAGAGCTGCGCTGTCCATCCCACACCGCTCTACGAACTCATCGTGTCATGTGCGATCGGATGGGTGCTTTGGCAGCTCGGAGCCAGGTATTTGAAGCGTCCCGAACATTCAGGCGAGGTTTTCTGTTACTACCTGATCCTTACAGGCGTCGCGCGCTTCCTCGTGGAGATTATTCGCATTAATCCGCCGTGGATTCTGGGGCTTTCTAACGCGCAAGTTGCCAGCGCAATTTCAACAGTCGGCGGCCTGATTCTCCTGGTCTTCCTCAAACGATCTACCACGGCGAGTTCCTGATAACACGAACGATTCCTGAGGTGGTGGTTTCACTTCAAACGAGAAGTGTCCCACGCTATTTTGTAGTAGCGCTGCTTGGCCTTGATACGCTCGGAATCGGTGAGCCGCGAAAACAGCGAATAGAGCGACCATTTGCGCAGAATGCGCGCGCGATCGGTGAGATAGATGGCTTGGGCATGGAGCGGCCCATAGAATTTCTTGAGATAAAGATATTTGCTTTCGTAGAAAGACGAAATGGAATTTGTTGATCGGGATTTTCCGCCGAGATGGATAATGGTGGCGTTTGGAACGATGAAGCACGGCACGCGGCCATTCATCAACGTGTGTGCCAGCGCGGTATCCTCGTAAAAAAAGAAAAAGTCTTCGTCGAAGAGCGCCGGTAATGGAATCACCGATCTCCGGATCAGGAAAAATGCGCCCATCACGCCATCTACTCTCAGCGGCAAGGTCGCTCTCGCTATTCTTAGTTTCTCGCGATGCGCCAGAAGCTTGGCAAACCAGTTCGCATAGTTTGCAAAAAGAGATGCTTTGAAGACCATTCCCTGGTCGCGCCCGTCTTCATACGTGATCCGTGGGGCGCACACGCCGGCGTCGTGCTGCTCTTCCATAAAGCGCCAAAGATTGACCAACGCGCCGCGGTTGAGGATTACGTCCGTATTTGTCACGCAGACATATTTGCTGGCGGTTGAGGCCACTCCTCGGTTGATGCCGCGCCCGTAGCCGAGATTTTCGCCAGTTTGCAGATAGTTGATTTCTGGGCGGGACTGCAGGAATTCCTGGGAGCCATCCGTGGAGTTGTTGTCTACAACGACGAAGGTGAAAGTAAACGGCACATCCAGGACGCCGAAGAAGTTGGCTAGGCGGTTCACGTATTCCAACGTGTTGTAGTTGACCGTTATGAACGCGATATCTACCGGCATGGCAGATGATCCCTGAACTGTAGTGAGCGATTCGGCGACCACAGTGTGAAATGTAGCATAGCTCTGCCGGGAGCCATTACCGAGCGAAGTCGGTGCACGCGTCGCCCCGACCGGGTCGGCGTCGCTCCGGCTTACTCGAGCATTTGACGGAGGACGTATTGGAGGATGCCGCCATGCTGGTAGTACGCGACTTCTTCGGGTGTGTCCACGCGCACCAGCGCAGTGATTGTCTTTACGCTGCCGTCCTGAGATTTGGCTTTTACCGTGACCTGTTTACGTGGAGTCAGCGAAGCCACGCCCTCGACATCAAACACTTCATGGCCAGTCAGGCTGAGGGATTCGCGATTTTCGCCGGGCTTGAACTCCAGCGGAAGCACGCCCATGCCAACCAGATTGCTGCGATGGATGCGCTCGTAACTCTCCGCGAGAACCGCGCGAACACCGAGGAGGCGTGTGCCTTTGGCCGCCCAGTCGCGCGAAGAGCCGGAACCATATTCCTTTCCGGCGATGACGAACAGAGGCACGCCTTCTTCGCGGTATTTCACGGCGGCATCGTAGATGTACATTTTTTCGCCATCAGGCAAGTGGAGCGTCCAACTGCCTTCGGTGCCGGGTGCGAGCTGATTGCGCAGGCGAATGTTGGCGAAGGTACCACGCATCATAACTTCGTGATTTCCACGGCGCGCGCCGTAGGAATTGAATTCGTGAGGCTTGACGTCCTTGGCAACAAGATATTTTCCGGCAGGCGAGTCGACAGCGATTGAGCCGGCGGGAGAGATATGGTCCGTGGTGACACTGTCGCCGAGAATGGCCAGGACGCGAGCGCCGCGAATATCTGCCAGGGGACCGGGCGTCTTGGGCATGTTTTCGAAATATGGCGGCAATTTTATATACGTCGAGTTCTGCTCCCACTGGTAGAGATCGCCTTCGGGAACGGGCATCGCTTTCCAGCGCGCATCACCTTCGAACACTTCGTTGTATTCTTTGCGATATTGCTCGGTGGAGACGGCGGCGCGAACGGTGGACTCGACTTCCTGCGGCGTGGGCCAGATTTCGCGCAGATAGACCGGCTTTCCTGCCTTATCGGTGCCGAGCGGCTCGGTGGTGAGGTCGAGGTCCATTCGGCCGGCCAGAGCGTAAGCAACGACAAGAGGGGGCGAGGCGAGATAGTTCGCGCGGACTAGGGGATGGATGCGGCCCTCGAAATTACGATTGCCGCTCAACACCGCGACGGCCAAAAGATTATTTTCCTTGATCGCCGCGCCGATGGAATCGGGCAGCGGGCCGCTGTTGCCGATGCAGGTGGTGCAACCGTACCCGACAAGATTGAATTTCAATTTATCGAGATATTGTGTGAGGCCCGCGGCGAGCAGGTAATCGGTGACTACCTTTGAGCCGGGGGCAAGACTGGTCTTCACCCATGGTTTGATGTCGAGGCCGCGTTCGACGGCCTTCTTGGCGAGGAGGCCCGCGCCCAACATCAGGGAAGGATTCGACGTGTTCGTGCAACTGGTAATGGCGGCGATCACGACGGCGCCGCTCGAGAGGTCGAACGTGTCGCCATTATTCTTGACTTGGACGTGCGTTGCGCATGCTCCTTCCACCACTTTGACGAAGGACGCCTTGGCATTCTTGAGCGCGACGCGGTCCTGGGGACGCTTGGGCCCGGCGACGGTGGGCTCCACGGTGGCAAGATCCAATTCCAATTTGTCGCTAAACGCAGGTTCTGGGGTGGTGTCCGTGCGGAAGAGCATCTGCTCCTTGCAATAAGCTTCGACGAGAGCGATCTGTTCGTGAGAACGCGACGTGAAGTGCAAATAGGCAAGAGTTTCGTTGTCCACCGGGAAGAAGCCCATCGTAGCTCCGTATTCGGGAGCCATGTTGGCGATGGTGGCGCGGTCAGGGACGCTCAGTGTGGAAAGGCCGGAGCCATAGAATTCCACGAATTTGCCGACGACGCCTTTCTTGCGCAGCATTTCCGTGACGGTGAGTACAAGATCCGTTGCTGTTGTGCCTTCCGGCAGGCGGCCGTGCAGCTTGAAGCCGACGACTTCGGGAACAAGCATCGAAAGAGGCTGGCCGAGCATGGCCGCTTCGGCTTCAATGCCTCCAACGCCCCAGCCGAAGACGCCGAGGGAATTGACCATGGTGGTGTGCGAATCGGTGCCAACGAGCGAATCGGGATACGCTTCGAGGCGATTGCCATTGGGCATGGCGCAGACGACCCGCGCCAGGTATTCGATGTTGACCTGGTGACAGATGCCGGTGTCGGGTGGAACCACTTTGAAATTGCGGAAGGCTTTCGCGCCCCAGCGGAGGAAGGCGTAGCGTTCGACGTTGCGTTGGAATTCGAGTTCCGCGTTGAGGCCGAAGGAGTTGGCGCTGCCGAAATTGTCCACCTGAACGGAATGGTCGATGACAAGTTCCGCGGGAAAGAGGGGATTGATGCGCTTGGGGTTGCCACCCATTTTCTGAACGGCTTCGCGCATAGCGGCAAGATCGACAACCGCGGGAACGCCGGTGAAATCCTGGAGAAGAACTCGCGCGGGCATGAAGGCAATTTCCTTTTGCGGGCCGTTGGGAGTCCATTTGGCGAGCGCGGCAATGTCATCCTTGCGGACGAAGCGTCCGTCTTCGCAGCGAAGGAGATTTTCAAGGAGGATGCGCAGCGAGAAAGGAAGCTTGGAGAGATGGCTGAGTCCCTTCGTTTCAAGCGTTTCGAGGCGATGAATTTCGAAGGACTGCGCGCCAACATTCAGTTTGTCCCGGGTACCGAAGGAATTGGCAGCGGAGATGGTCATACCGGCGGTCCTTTCCAGATGGCCTGAGCCTTCTATGATAACCGAAATCGCGACTCGGCGCGGAGACGCTATAATGAGGCATTGTGAAGATCCTGCTGATTTCGACGTATGAGCTGGGAAGGCAGCCATTTGGGCTGGCTTCGCCGGCAGCGTGGCTGCGGAAGCGTGGTCACGCGGTGATCTGCCTGGATTTATCGCGGCAGGCGTTGGGCGAACAGGCGGTGCGGGAAGCAGGGCTGATTGCGTTCTATGTGCCGATGCACACCGCCACGCGGCTGACGCTGGAATTGCTGGGACCGATTCGGAGGAGCAATCCGAGCGCGCATCTGTGCGCGTATGGGTTGTACGCGCCGCTGGCTGCAGAAACGCTCAGCGCGCATGGCGTCGAGAGTTTATTTGGCGGGGAGTTTGAACAGGCGCTGGTGGATTTAGCGGAACACCTTTCCGGGCTGTCGGCGTTTCCGCAAATTCATCCGCTTGGTTCGAATGTATCTTTGGCGCGGCTACGGTTTATGACTCCGGATCGTTCGGACCTGCCTGCGCTTAAGAATTACGCGCATCTGGTGATGCCGGAGGGGGAGCATCGGCTGGTCGGTTATACGGAGGCGTCGCGGGGGTGCAAGCACTTGTGCCGGCACTGCCCGATTGTGCCGGTTTACAACGGAGTGTTCCGAATCGTAGACAGGGAAGTGGTTCTCGCGGACATACGCCAGCAGGTGGAGGGGGGCGCGCAGCACATCACGTTTGGCGACCCGGACTTTTTCAATGGTGTGGGCCACGCTGTGCCGCTGGTGGAGGCGCTGCACCGTGCGTTCCCGGAATTGACCTATGACGTAACGATTAAAGTGGAGCATCTGCGAGAGAACGCAGAGTTGTTGAAGACGCTGCGTGACACGGGCTGCCTGTTCATTGTTTCGGCGGTGGAGTCTCTGGATGATGGCATTCTTGAAAAATTGCAGAAGGGCCATACGCGAGAGGATTTTTTCATGGTGGTGGAGGAGTGCCGGCGTGCGGGGCTTGCCCTTCAGCCTACCTTTGTGCCGTTCACGCCGTGGACTACATTTGAAAATTATTTGGACCTGGTGGAACAAGTGCGGCGCTTGGAATTGATTGGGGCGGTTGCGCCGATCCAGTTGGCGATTCGGCTTCTGGTTACGGCGGGTTCGCGGCTCCTGGAAATTGAAGAAGTGCGCAACCAGATTGGGCCGTTTGATGCGAAGTCATTGATTTATCCCTGGGAGCATAGCGTTCCAAGAATTGACCGATTGTGCGAAGAGCTCCAGGACATCGTGTCGTCGGCCGAGAAATTGAAGCCGAACCGCGCAGCAATTTTCGAAAAGATCTGGCGAGCCGCGAACCACGCCGCTGACCGGCACATCGAAGAAAAGCATCTGCCAATGCCTGCTCTGGGAAGGGGCGTGCCTTACCTGAATGAGCCTTGGTACTGTTGAGCGGAGCCGACGCGGGACCAGTTGGTCCCCATCCGAAGAGTAAAGGAAGCGGTCAAGCAGGCGGAATCTTTTCTATGAAAGTTGCGGAATGAACGTCCTGAAGGTTCGGCCAAGGATTCTTTTGTTCACGGCGAAGCTCGGCTACCAGACGCGCGCATTTGACGCGGCCGCGAAAAAGCTGGGCGTGGAGCTGGTCTTTGTGACCGACCGGTGCCACCAGTTGGACGATCCATGGCATGACCGCGCGGTGCCGGTCCGATTTGAAGCGCCGGAAGAGGCTGCGCACGCGGTGATGCAGGAACAGTCTGGGCAGCGCGTGGATGGCGTGCTGGCATTGGGAGATCGGCCAACGCTTGCGGCGGCTTATGTGGCGAGGGGGCTGGGGATTCCGCACAATCATCCGGCGAGCGTGGAGGCTTGCCGGAGCAAGCTTCGTTTACGGGAAGTTTTTCGCGATGCTGGTCTACCAACTCCATGGTTTCGAAGCATGCCGCTGCAGGCAATTCCCGAGCCTGCGCTGATGGGAATCACTTATCCTTGCGTGCTAAAGCCGATCTCGCTGTCGGCAAGCCAGGGAGTGGTTCGGGTGAACAATCGCGAAGAGTTTCTCGCAGGCGCCAGTCGATTGAAGCGATTGCTAGAGTCGGCTGAAATACAAGCGACGCGAGAACCGAACCTGGACCGAATGATTGTGGAACAGTACCTGCCGGGTAGGGAAGTGGCGGTGGAAGGATTGTTGAAGGACGGAAAATTGCGGGTATTGGCGATTTTCGACAAGCCGGATCCGCTGGAAGGGCCGTACTTTGAGGAGACCATTTACATCACGCCTTCGCGTCTGGCTGAGATTGAACAAGAATTAATCAAGAAGAGTTTCATGGAGGCTGCGCGGGCGTTGGGGCTCACGCACGGACCGGTGCACGGAGAGTTTCGGCTGAATGATCGGGGTGTGTGGCCGATTGAGGTTGCGGCGCGGCCGATCGGCGGGTTGTGCGCGCGGGCGTTGCGGTTTCAGTTGGAGAATGAAAATGAGCCGATCGGGTTGGAGGAATTGTTGTTGCGGCACGCCTTGGATCTGCCTGGTTGGGATGCGCCGAGGGAAGCGGCGGCCTCTGGTGTCCTGATGATTCCCGTTCCTCAAAGTGGAATCCTGGAGAAGGTGGAGGGAGCGGAAGAGGCGCGACGGGTGCCAGGGGTGACGGAGCTGGAGATTACCGCGCGGTGGCGCGATTACATCGCGGCGTGGCCGGATGGATCGAGTTATTTGGGTTTTCTGTTCGCGAGAAGCGAGACACCAGTTGAAGCTGAGAACGCACTTCGCGAAGGCCATTCAAAATTGAATTTCAAGCTTATGCCGCGGCTCCCGGTGGAGCATCCGGTGACGGGGAAGGTTTAGGTTCAGCCTTTGGCTTTGGGGGGAACGTAGCCTTCCGGGAGCTTGGCGCCATCGCCAAAGAAAAACTGCTCCATCTGTTCTTCCATGATCTTCTGGGAATTCTGGTCGATGGGATTCAGGCGATATTCGTTCATCAGCATTTTGGAATATTCAACCCACAACTTCCAGGCTTCCTTGGAAACGTTTTCATAGACGCGCTTTCCGATTTCGCCCCGCCAGGGCACGCGATCCAGTCCCGGCATCTCTTTGCCGAACTTCACGCAATGAACCATGCGTGTGCCGGGCTTGACGGGCTCACTGGGAGCGGGCGTCGGTCCGCAAGAATCGTCTGCCATTGTGGTTTCCCCCGATGGAGCTATTGTCCGTCAGCCCGTAAGTTGTTGCAAGTTCGAGGAAACGTCGTTCCTGTCGTCAGCTCACAGTCGCAAAAACCGGGCGAACCGGGCTTTGTCGTTTCTTAAAGCCTGAACCTTTCTTTTTTGACTTTCATCCAAGTCTTTCTTCTGATATCTCTCAAAGGCTTTCCCGGAGGCGCTTCCTTGGCAAACATCACGACAGTCTTTTGGGACATCGGCGGGGTCATTCTGACGAACGGCTGGGACCACAATTCCCGCATGGAGGCTGCCAAGACCTTTCAGTTCGACTGGGAAGAGTTCCGGGAGCGGCACGACCTGTCATTTCCAGCGTTCGATGGGGGACAGATCACGCTCGACCAGTATTTGGACAGGACGCTGTTTTACAGGGCGCGCCCCTTCACACGCGAGGAGTTTACGGCTTTCATGTTTGCCCAATCGAAGGAGTATCCGGAAACTCGGGAGCTGCTTAGGGCAGTGGCACGTATCCAAAAGTATTTCGTGGCATCCATTAACAATGAGCCGCGGGAATTGAACAACTACCGGATCGAGGCCTTTGGACTCCGAAAGGAGTTCCAGGTTTTTTTTAGCTCCTGCTATCTGCACGCCCGAAAACCGGAAGAAGAGATCTTCCGGATCGCCCTGGAAGTATCGCAAAGGCCGGCAGAGGGGTGCGTATTCATTGATGACCGCTCGCTGAATCTTGAGAACCCGCGGCGATTGGGGATGCATGCAATTCATCACAAGAATGCGGCGCAAACCCTCTCCGAACTGAAAGCTCTTGGGGTTGAGGTATAGTCGAAAAAGCCATGCAATGAGCATGACAATGCCAGACATCAGGGAGGAAATTCATGTCTGAAGAAGAAAAGCGCTCGAGTTCGATCTATGGGACAACCGCCGAGCCATGTACGGTGATCCTGTTTGGCGCTTCGGGCGATCTGGCCAAGCGCAAAGTGATTCCAGCGATGTACGACCTGGCGCAGCACAATTCCCTCGGGGAGCGTTACGCAATCACAGGTTTTGCGCGAACCCCGATGACCGATGAATCTTTCCGGGCCACCATCGGAGAGGCAGCGAAGACGATTTCCGAGGTCGGTCCGATCGATCCGGCCAAATGGAATGACTTTTCTTCCAACCTTTATTATTCCGCGGGCGAGTATGGAGACCTGAATTCTTACGCGCGGCTCGCCAAGCGGCTGGCGGAAATTGATGCTGAGAAAAAGTTGGGAGGGAACCGGTTATTTTATCTTTCGACGCCGCCCGAAGTCTATCCGGACATTGTGGAACAGTTGGGGCGGGCGGGACTGGCGCGCCCGACGAACCCCAATTCCTGGGTGCGCATCATTATTGAAAAGCCGTTTGGGCGTGATTTGGCGTCGGCCCGAGAGCTGAACAAGATCGTTTTGAACGTTTTTGAAGAGAAGCAGGTCTACCGCATCGATCACTATCTTGGAAAGGATACGGTTCAGAACCTGTTGGTCTTGCGGTTCGGGAACGGCATTTTTGAGCCGCTGTGGAACCGCAATTACGTGGATCACGTCCAGATTACGGCGGCTGAGACTCTGGGTGTGGAAAGGCGCGGAGGCTTTTATGAAACGGCCGGTGCGCTGCGGGACATGATCCAGAGTCACGTTTTACAACTGACGTCGCTGACGGCCGTGGAGCCGCCGGCATCCTTTGATGCCACCGCAGTGCGCAACGAAAAGCTCAAAGTCCTGCAATCCATACGCCCCTATGACCTGGAGATGGTGGCACAGTCCGTGGTGCGCGGGCAGTATGCCCCAGGCACCGTCAATGCGAAGAAGGTGGCTGGGTACCGGGATGAGCCGGGTGTGAATCCAAATTCGCGCGCGGAGACTTTTGTGGCCATGCGGGTCTTGATCGACAACTGGCGCTGGGCAGGTGTCCCATTTTATCTGCGCACGGGAAAGAGGCTGGCGAAGCGCACAACGGAAATCATGATCCAGTTCCGTTGCGCACCGCATATTGTCTTCCGCGAGCGCGAAGTGGAGCCTAACCGGCTGGTGCTGAATATCCAGCCTGACGAAGGAATCTCCGTTTCCTTCGGCGCCAAGCGGCCGGGAACGGAGATGAGCATCGGCAATGTGACCATGAATTTCAGCTATCGCGAAGCATTCGGTGGGGCATCAAGGAGCGCGTACGCGACGCTGGTGAACGACTGCCTGCGCGGTGATGCGACTCTGTTTGACCGCGGCGATTCGGTGGAAGCGGCCTGGTCACTGGTGGATCCGATCCTGGACGTGTGGGGTGCTGCAAGAACAGCGACCGTGCCGATATACCCGTCAGGCACCTGGGGACCGAAAGAGTCCGACCAATTGCTGGAACGCGATGGCAGACAATGGTATAACCCTTAAAACGGTTTAATGATGGGATTTTGAGGGAGGTACGGTGATACTTGCGGGCGACGTGGGCGGCACCAAATGCAATCTCGCACTGTTTGCAGAGAAAAACGGAAAGCTGCACGTTGTTTTCCGGCAGCGATTCGCCAGCAAGGACTTCGCCAGATTTGACCTGATCATCAAGGAGTTTACGAGGCAAGCGGCGCCGCACCTTACCGACGAGAAAGTGCGCGCGGCGGGTTTTGGCGTGGCCGGGCCAGTGATCAACAACCGGATTCATGCCACGAACCTTCCCTGGGTGATTGAAGCCGACAGTTTATCCAAGGAACTTGGGGTCAACACCATTGCGTTGATGAACGATCTCGGCGCGACAGGGCACAGCCTGGAGCATCTTGCCCCGGAAGATTTTGTGGTTCTAAACCAGGGCAATCCGGTGCAAGGGGCTTCGCGTGCCCTATTGGCCGCAGGAACGGGCCTTGGCCAGTCCATCCTTTTCTGGGACGGCAGCCGGTATCGCGTGGTGCCGAGTGAAGGCGGACATTCGGACTTCGCGCCGCACACAGATGAGCAGATCGAACTGCTGAAGTTCATGCGCACACGCTACCCGCAGGTCAGTTGGGAATTGATTCTTTCCGGCAGAGGATTCCGCACGATACATGAATTTCTCTCTTCCAGCGTGAAGCATCCCATTTTTGAAGATCCGGATGCCGACCCCGCGCCTTTTATCACGAAGACGGGCTTGTCAAAGGAATGCCCTGTTTGCGCGCAGACGCTGGACTTATGGACGGCGATTTACGGGGCCGAGGCAGGAAATCTTGCGTTGAAGGTGCTGGCCCTTGGCGGCGTTTATGTGGCCGGCGGAATAGCCGTGAAGATTTTGCCGAAGATACAGGACGGCACTTTTTTCAACTCGTTCCGGGATAAATGGCATTTTGGGGAAATGCTAAGCAATGTACCGGTGTCTGTGGTGCTGAACGAATCGGCGCCGCTGATCGGCGCGGCATACGAAGCGCTGGCAACACTGGGCCGATAGAGCCTCTCGCGCTCCTGAACCCCCATTCTTTGGTACACTGAAGTGTCATTCGCCCGGTTCATCCGAGCGCCATCCTTCATATCGCAAGCCCTGCCGCACGCCAACACGCGGGCGGAGGCATGGAGAAGTCTCATGAGTACCCCCGTCACATCGCAGGTGATCGACGTTCAAAACTATTTCGGCGGCGCATGGCATAAGTCTTCGGCTTCGGAGTATTCGAATGTAACCAATCCGGCGACGGGAGAAGTAATCGGGCGCACGCCGCTCTCTTCTAAAGCTGAGGTTGATACGGTGGTACAGGCTGCTGCCGCGGCTTTTCCCGCGTGGCGAAGGACGCCTGCGGGCGAACGCATCCAATATTTGTTCAAGCTGAAAAACCTTTTGGAAGAGCACATTGATGAGCTTTCGAAGCTGATCACTTTGGAAAACGGCAAGACTTTTGCCGAAGCCAAGGCCGAATGGCGTCGCGGGATTGAAAACGTAGAAGTCGCCTGCGGCATTCCCATCATGATGCAGGGCTACAACCTGGAGGACATCACTCCCGGCGTGGACGAAACCCTGATTCGACAGCCGCTGGGCGTTGTGGCGGCGATTGTGCCTTTCAACTTTCCCGCGATGATTCCGTTCTGGTTTCTGCCGTATGCGATTGCCTGTGGCAACACGTTTGTGTTGAAACCGAGTGAACGTGTGCCTTTGACCGTGCGGCGCACGATGGAACTCATCGAAAAGACGGGAATTCCCAAAGGCGTTGTGAACATCGTGAATGGCGGCAGAGATGTTGTAGACGCGCTGTGTGACCATCCGACGGTGCGAGCGATCAGTTTTGTCGGTTCCACGCCGGTGGCGAAGCATGTGTACCAGCGTTCGGCGGCCGCGGGGAAGCGGATGCAATGTCAGGGCGGCGCAAAAAATCACGTGATTGTATTGCCGGATGCGGACGTGGATCTGGCGAAGCAGATTATCAGCGATTCCGCTTTCGGTTGCGCGGGGCAGCGGTGCCTGGCGGTTTCCGTGGCGGTGACGATTGGCGAAGCGCAGAAAACATTTCGCGATGCGATTGCCGAAGCGGCTTCTTCGATTAAGGTCGGATTCGGCCTCGACACCGGTGTCCAGATGGGACCGGTTATTTCTCCCGCGAGCAAGCGGCGCATCGAAGGCTTGATTGCGCAGGGCGTTTCGGATGGGGCGAAGCCAGTGGTGGACGGGCGCAATCCCAAGGTGGCGAGCTATGAGAACGGCAACTTCTTGAAGCCTACGGTACTTGATGGCGTGCCTGCCACAAGTTCGTTGGCGGACACGGAGATATTCGGGCCCGTGTTGAGCTTGATTCACGCAAACACGATTGACGAGGCCATCGAATTCATCCGTAAGAGCCCGTATGGCAATCAAGCGTCACTCTTCACGACCAGCGGCGCGGCGGCTCGCAAATTCCGCTACGAAGCGCCTGCCGGAAATATCGGCATCAATATTGGCGTCGCCGCGCCAATGGCTTCCTTCCCGTTCAGCGGTTGGAAGGAAAGCTTCTTCGGCATCCTGCACGCGCAGGGCAAGGATGCGGTGGAGTTCTACACGGAATCGAAGATCGTGGTAGAGCGCTGGTCGCGGCAGGAAACCCGCAAATTCTAACGGGCCGCGTCTTAGCCTGAGACGATGACCGCCAAACCCATCAACCTTGGGATGAATGAGCGGGTGGGGTCTGCGGAGACGCTTCCTTCACGCTTTTACATCGATCCCGCTATTCTTTCACTTGAAAAGGAACGAATCTTTCGCTGCGCCTGGCAGTTGGTGGGAACGCTCAGCCAAGTTTGCGGGGGAGCGAACGGCGCAAAGCGCACCATTGCCGATCCGGGTGCGTTTTTCACGGTGGATTTGATTGGGGAGCCTGTTGTGGTGGTTCGGGACAGTGCCGGGACGCTGCGGGCGTTCAGTAATGTCTGCCGTCATCGTGCGGGCCCCATCGCGCAGGGATCGGGCTGCCGCAGTGTATTCAACTGTGCGTATCACGGGTGGACATACACGCTGGACGGGCGATTGATCGGCACGCCGGAAGTGGACGGCATGGAGTTCTTCGACCGGTCCACGATGGGCATGGTTCCGCTGCGCTGCGAAACGTGGGAGCAGTTCATCTTCGTGAATTTCGACCTTGGAGCGCCTCCACTCTCCAATTTCCTTGAAAATATTCCCAAGCAATCCGCCGGTTTCGAGTTCAAGGGGATTGAGTTGGCCGAGCGGCGCGATTACTACGTGAACTGCAACTGGAAGGTTTACGTGGACAATTATCTCGAGGGATACCACATTCCCATCGTTCACCCCGGTTTGATGAAAGAGATTGATTATCCGCGTTACCGGACAGAAGTGTTCCGCTATTCCTCGCAGCAACTGGGGCCTGTTAAAGAGGTAAAGCCCGGGGACACCGAGGAGCGCGTGTATGCTCCGGGTCCAGGATTAAACGACGCGCTCTATTTTTGGGTCTTCCCGAACCTGATGTTGAACATTTATCCGGACAATATTCAGACGAATGTGATAGTGCCGCTCGGGCACGATCGAACGCTGACCATTTTCGAATGGTATTTCCACGACGCGCATTCAGAGAAAGTGAAAGAGCGCGTGAGAAAGACCATCGGTTTCAGTGAGACGGTTCAACAGGAAGACATTCATATTTGCGAAGCGGTTCAGCGCGGGTTGCAGTCGTCAACTTACGACCGCGGGCGCTATTCGGTGAAGCGGGAAAACGGCGTGCACCATTTTCACATGCTGCTGAGCGAATTCCTGCAGCAAATCCAGGTCTAGAAAAAACACTGACGCCAGTGCGAAGCCCTGACTGAAATGTTGAAAAGGGGCGTTACATTGCCACCCCTTGTGGGGATTCACCCTACGGGTGCGCTGGCGCAGGATTTTGCGCAGGCGCGGGGTTGGCAGCGGGTTTGTTGAAATCGAAGTTCACCTTGGGAGCCTGGCGCGCGCCTTCTTCCGTCTTGAAATAAGCGTCATTGCGAGTGAATCCAGCGAAGCTGGCGACCAGGCTGTTGGGAAAGAGCGAAATGTAAGTGTTATAGTCCTGGACCGCTTCGTTGTAACGGCGACGCTCCACGGCAATGCGATTCTCCGTTCCCGCCAGCTCATCCTGCAAGCGCATGAAATTCTCGTTGGATTTCAGTTGCGGGTAGTTTTCGACGATCACCAGCAAGCGGCTCAGCGCCGAATCCAGCTGGCCGTTCGCCGCGATTTTGTCCGAGGGCGTTTTGGCGCCTACCAGCGCTGCACGGGCTGCCGCGATGTCGCCGAAGACTTTCTGTTCCTGAATGGCGAATCCTTTCACGGTTTCCACCAGATTCGGAATCAGGTCGGCGCGGCGCTGCAAGACAACATCCACTTGCGCCCATGCGGCGTTGACCGCTTCCCGCTTGATCGCCATCTGGTTGCGACGGCTGACATATGCGCTTCCCAGAACAAAAGCCAGAATCAGAAGAATGACCAGTGCCACGATTGCAGCTTTCATATCCACCTCGAAGTGTTAGACTTGCAAATTCTTACGCGCCCATGCGTTGCCATTGTTTTTTCGGGACCATGGTGTCCAGTGTGGTGACGACCTTCTCTAGAGCACGCATGTATCCGTCATAAAGCATAGCCGGATCTTTTTTCCAAACCTTGGACTCGCGGTGTTCATAAATCGCGGCGAAGGTTTCTGCGTTCGCACCCGTTAACTGTTCAATGCGGGCGAAAATATCGTTCGCGGCGACGGGCGGTTCCTCTCCGAAGGCGAGGAGAGTATGGCGAAGAAGCGTCTTTGCCCCCGAAATAGTCTTCTTGAGCACCACAGTCATTTCGAGTTCATTCCGTCCTGAATGGAGCACGTGCTGCCGGAGCTTCAATAGTAGCAGCCGTAATTCGTGTTCCACTTCAACGCGATGAAGATTCATGGGGATTTCGAGGTCGGCGACCGGGTCTCTCCCAAAGAGGACGCGGTGCGATTTCTTGATGTCCAAGCTTTCGATGGCAAAGACATCGGTGGACCGCCGCAATTCCTCCGTAAGAAAGAACAAAGGGGCAGGTTCCTTCATCTCACGCGTCCACCAGCGAACCACTGGAGAAAGCAACTGGAGTTCCAGCAGGTCAATCGAGACGAGCGTGCACAGGACATTCAAGTCCGAGATACCTGGATGAAAATCACTGCGCGCCGCGGATCCGTATAGGACAACCGATTCCAGGTTTTTACCCGCCGCTTCCTTCAGCCGGCCCACGAGTTCCGTCAATTTTCCTTCCATGGCATGCACCTCAAATCCATATGAAAACTTGCTGGTCTACCAACTGCCCCCGGCCCCACCGCCACCGCTGCTGCCACCACCAAAGCCACCGAAGCCGCCGCCCCCACCACCCCAGCCACCGCCACCGCCGCCACCGGATCCACCTCCCCAACCTCCACCAATCAGGGGGCCGATCCACCACCCGCTTCCACCTCCGCGCCGGTTGATATTACTTCCGGAACCTCCTGATCTAGCCATCAGAAAAATCACAAGAATAATTCCTAGCAAAATCCAAATTGCAATGCCGCCCATCCCATCGTCTTGCTTGCGTACCTGCCGGATCTGTGGCATTCCCGTCAGCGTTACGCCTTTGTCGTCGGCAATGTATTTTGCCAACTGCCAGGCTGCCGCCGTGATCCCGCCGTTGTAATCGCCTTTCCGGAAGTAGGGCACGAGCAGGCGACCTGCGTCACCAGCACGCGCATCCGTGATGACCGGTTCAAGGCCATAGCCTACCTCCGTCCAATACTTGCGGTCATTGGGGGCGACCAGCAACAGGACTCCGCGATCATCTTTTTTCGAGCCAATCCCGAACTGCTTGTACAAATTGTTGGCGTAAGTCTGGACGTCAGCCCGGTCCAGGGAATTAACGGTCACGATGGCCAATTGCGCGCCGGTCTTGTCCTCCAGTTCCTTGCAGAGCGCCTCGAGCTGGACTTTTGTCTGCGCTTGAATGATTCCAGCGCGATCGGTGACGTAGCCGGTGGGGTGGAAATTCTTGAAATCGTCCGCGCACGTGATGGCAGGCATGCACAGCAAGAAGTGCACGATACAAGCCAACAGGATTCCAATTCGCTGATGCATCGGAGGAATTACGTGACCGTGGGTTCGCCTTCCCAAGAATGTCCAGAAAAACATTGTAACGTCGAATGGGGCGGATTCCGCCAGCAGTGAGGATTCTGGCGCAACCGCTGTGCGAATTCTCTCACAGATTTCGGAGGGAAGGGGCGCTCGAATTTCCGGCATGCTCGAGCTGACTGTCCCGAAGGCGCAAGTGGCAAAGAAGGTGAAGATCGAAGTGAAACCGCTTTAAGGCGCGAAGCATCTCCCGGAAGTGGCTGTGAAGTTCGGAAGACGTCCACCTCGCGCTCTTCCGTTGATTATTGGGCCGCCTTCAGACATGAAATTCTGACGGGAATCGCGAAAACTCCTCCATGCATTCCTGTTCCAGTTCTGAACGCTTGACCGCCGCTCGGTAGCCGTGCCAGTTGAACGGGCAATGGCGTTTCGTGAACGTGCGAAAAATTCGGTCGAAAAAATAAAAGCCGATGCCGTAGTTCTTATCCATCCTTCCGCTCTCATCCATGGAGTGGTGGTGAATATCATGGAGCCGCCGGGCGTTGCGGAACCACGAACCCAGCAGCGGGGTGCGCTCCATCCAGAAGCCCTGGATATGCATGCGATCGTGCAGATAGCTGAACATAAACGTCGGCCACGCCACCAGCGTGAGCATGGCCAGGCACCGGTAAGGAATGGCAACGCCCAGGATCCACATCGCGCACCAGCAAAAACCGAGGATGACGGCCGAAGGAATAAGCCATTCCATGCCGACGTTGCCGATCGCCGCGCGGCCCCCAGTGGCATCCCTGTATTCAGCGGTGCGCATGGGTTGCCGCGGCCCATAGAGCAACAGGTGGTGAATCAGGTGCGCCCGGCTCAGCGCGGGAATGCGCCCGCTGTGCATCAGGCGATGCAATCCGTATCCGGCTAGCTCTGCCAGCAGCACACACGCCAGCACTGTCAGCAATCCTCCGCCAAGCTCCACACCCAGTGAAGTCCAACTCAAGAGGCACCTCTCCTGTCTGGATCTTGCGAAGGGAACAGCCAGAGCAGCGTCGCGTGGATTGTGCCTCTCATCTGGTTCTCACCTGAAGCTTCCTAATTCAATTTGGCTTGCGCCAGGCGGCCGGCTATCTTGTCGGCGAAAGGATGGGCAAGTTGGCCAACGGAATCCGCATACGCATTACCCCAGAATTCCGCGCGGATGGTGTCTTCATGCTCGAAAACCTTCTTGCCGGTCTCGTCAACAAGCCAATAGTGGATTTTCGCGGTTTCTCGGCCCGTGCCCACGCCTACAAGCACGCGCTTTGCGCGATTACCGGGATGCCACTCCAATACTTCGCCGCTAAGGGAGTAGTAGTGGGCACGGCTCAAAGGAGCTTCGGCTGAGAGTTCATATTTCTTGCCATCTTTGGTTTGAAGTTCGGCCAGCGTCTGCGAGGTCATTCTCTGCATGTCATAGGGCCAGCTCACGCCGTTCGCCGTGGTGAACGGCTGGACAACGATCGCGGGCTTTTCCTGGGCTTGCAGCAGTGGCAGCCACAATCCCCAAAGCACCAGTGCGAGTACCACGACTTTGTGAGCGTTGTTTTTTGCTGCGTTTAACATTGCCTGCTCTCCTCCGGGCATCCCGAATTCGACTTCTGGGTGCCGATGACGTGACCCTACGAGCACTGGACAGCGGCATGCAAGCGGTGAGAGATGACTATTGAGTGGAGTTGCCGAATGTCGTCGTTTGTCGTGGCAGGGATCTGCCGGAGAAAGGAATTTAGGGGTAAAGGAAAGAGAATTGTGTCAAGAAGAGGACGGTTCCGACGGCATCAAGGCAGATATTTCAGTGCAGTCCCGAGCGCTTCATTAATTGCTGAAAGCGGGGATCACCGCGAAGCGGGTCCGCAATCGGGTCAACTCCCAGATAGACCAGGCGATCATCCTGTTCATTGAACGCCTTTTCGAGCCAGTGAAAGGTCTGCTCTTTGTCACCGAGGCCAGTATAGACAGCGGCAAAGTAGAGCGCAGGGACATAGCGGATTGTTGAACTCTGCTCGAGCTTAGCAAGAACCTGTTGCGCTCCGGCTTTATCTCCAGCGATGGCCAAAGCATGCCCGTATAGTCCCAGGAGCGCCGGGCTGTCATTGCTCTGTTTTCGAGCTAAATCGAACTCGTTCAATGCCTCCTTGTACATTTTCTTCTCGCGGTAGGCGGACGCGAGCCAGATTCTTGGATATAGAAAGCTGGGGCTTTGTTCCAGCGTTTTCAACTCCTGCTGAAGGGAGGCGTCAAAGTCACGTTTGTAGTAGTAGATTTCACCCCGGACGTTTTGCAGTAGCGGGGATGCTGGATCGAGTTCGAGAGCGAGCTTCGTCTGCTGCAGAGCCTCGGGCAACCGATTGTTCACTGTGAGGAAGTAGCCGTACCACTCGTGCGCGGTGACGTTGGCCGGGTCCAGCTCAATCGCCGTCTTGAAAAAACGCTCGGCCGCGGGCATATCGTGGTCATAGCTCTGTGCGATGTTGCCCAGCACGCAATAGGCGTCAGCGTTCTTCGCATCGTTCTGCAATGCTTTCTGCGCTGCTTCCCTGGCCAGGGGAACCGATTGAGAAGGGGACAAGACATCGTTGGGGGACTGCCCCAAAAGCAGGAAAATCATGGCGAGACCGGCGCGGGCGCGGGAATTTTCGGGATCAATCTTAAGCGCGCGTTCATAGGACTCTTTACTACGAAGCAGATCGCGGTCAAACCAGTGGACACGGCCCTCCAGATAAGCTTCGTAGGCCCGGGAATCCACCTGCTCCGCGCTTCCGCTTGCGCGACCCGGCTGGTCGGGAGACGGCAGAGTGCCGCGGATCTGCGCGGCGACATCCTGGGTCACGTTGTCCTGAAGCTGCAGGATATTCCGAGCATCCCCAGTGTACGACTTCGACCACACCTGGCTGCCATCCTTCGTGGCGATCAGCACGGCGTCGATACGTAACTGATCGAGAGCGCGCCGGACGCTACCCTCAAGAACGTAGTCCGCATTCAGTCCGCTGCGGAGATCGGCGATTGACTTGGCACCTTCGGCGTCGGAAGTTGTTGGGGCAAATACTCCCAACCGCTTGGGGTCTACCTTCCCGAGTTGAATAATCATCTCGTCTTTCAAGCCCTTGACGAACAACTGTTGGTCGGGATCGGAAGGCAGGCTCGCGAATGGGCGCACAAAAAGAAGTATCTTTTTTTGCGGAGGAAAGAGGATATCGTGAAACCAATCGTGTATGGGATTGATCCAGCCTAGGCTGGCCAGCAGCAACAGACCTAAAACGGCGGATTTCCATCTCCAGGCTGTGGATTTTCCGCTGGTCTTCGTCTTCTCATCGATCCCTTCGGCAACGCCCGGCGGGTTCTGCACCTCATTCGATTCCTTGTCGTTGTTTGCGATATCGTCATCCGGGCTGGGTTGCCGCTGCTGCATCCAGCGATCCAGTTCGGAGCGAAAGGCATACACCTGGCCCATTTTGCCGATCACCAGGCGCCGCACAGGTAGGCCGTAGAGGTGTTCCCAACGTTGTACCGTGCGAATGTCTCTGCGGAGATAACTGGCGATCTCGCCCCAGGACTCCAATCGGGGTTCGTTCGCAGGAGGCTCCGTAAGTTTCCCGGTGGGGGAGGGAGCGTCAGACACGGCGAGACCTTTCCCGTCCTTAAATTACGGGGATTATACATGCCGACCCACCCTCCACCTAATCCAAGTTGCGTTTGAGGTCGGAGCTTGCGCAGGTGAGATGCGGCTGGTTTGTCCGGTGCCCAATGAAAATCCCCGCGAAATTCGGCTCGTGCTTTTTTGGGAGGGGGTGGCGGAAAATGTCTGGGTACGCTATCCTGAGATGTAAAGAAGTTGTTAAGACGTTGTAAGGCGTCCGTTAGGCAAAACTCCCCAGATACTGGATCGACGTTATGAGCGAGACGAAAACCATTACGCCCGCAGCCAAACCGGCGCGCCCCACCTGGAAGCCTGCCGGCCGGGTCCATGCTGCCGAACAGCCCTTTACCTATCCCTTGAAGCGGGAGTTTGTGGAGCCGGATTGGCGCCGCCTGCCTGGCTATAAGGGTGTCTCCAGAGAAGAGTGGGAAACCGCTCTCTGGCAGCGCCGCCACACGGTAAAGAACTTGAAGGAATTGAAAGACGCGTTCGGCGGCCTGATCCCGGATGCGTTGATGGCTTCCCTGGAACGCGACATCAAAGAGCGCGCAACGATGTCCATCCTGGTGCCGCCGCACATGCTGAACACCATGGATGAGAAGGACCTCTGGAACGATCCGGTGCGGCGTTACATGCTGCCGGCGTTTGACGACCGGCATCCGGAATGGCCCAGCCATCCAAAAGCGAGCCGCGATTCCTTGCACGAGTCGGATATGTGGGCGGTGGAGGGATTGACTCACCGGTATCCCACAAAGGTGCTGGCGGAGATGCTTTCCACCTGTCCGCAGTATTGCGGGCATTGCACGCGAATGGATTTGGTCGGCAACGACGTGCCACAGGTCATCAAGCTGAAATTTCAGATTCCTCAGAAGGACCGTTACCAGCAGATGCTGGACTATCTGCGGGTCACCCCTTCGGTACGCGACGTTGTGGTCAGCGGCGGCGATATCGCCAACGTGCCCATCGGCACTCTGGAAGACTTTGTTTCCAAGTTGATGGACATTCCGAATATCCGGGACATTCGCCTGGCGACTAAAGGCCTGATTGCGATTCCGCAGCATTTCCTGCAGCCGGAAGTGCAGGCCGGCCTGGAGCGCCTGGCGAAGAAAGCGCGGGAGCGCGGCGTGGACATTGCCGTGCACACGCATGTGAATAGCGCCCGGCAGGTGACGCCGCTGGTAAGAAAAGCGGTGGAATCGCTGCTCGACATGGGGTTCCGCGACGTGCGCAATCAGGGTGTGTTGCTGCGTGGCGTCAATACCACGCCGAACGATTTGTTGGAACTTTGTTTCGCGCTGCTGGATTACGGCAAGATCCTGCCTTATTACTTTTATCAGTGCGACATGATTCCCAATGCCGAACACTGGCGCCTGGCGATCCACGAAGTGCAGCAACTTCAGCACGACATCATGGGCTACCTGCCGGGATTTGCCACGCCGCGCATGGTGTGCGATGTGCCGTTCGTCGGCAAGCGCTGGGTGCACCAAATGAAGGAATACGACCGGCAACTGGGAATTTCCTACTGGACGAAGAATTACCGCACGGGAATTGAAGCGGATGACCCGGAAGCGCTGAACCGCCGCTACGAGTATTACGATCCAATCTACACGCTGCCGGAAACGGGGCAGAACTTCTGGCGTGTTGGAACAGTACAGCAGACGCTGTCGAAGTAAACATAGGTGACCAGCGACCAGTGGCCGGCGACCGGTGAAGAGTGAGTAGTGCCAGAACCGTGGCCCGTGCTCGATGCTCGGGATCGGGGCAAGCAGAGCAAGCTGGCACGCGAAAAATCTCAAAATATATGGGGAAAAATGTCGGCGCGCCGACATTTTGAGGGGAGGAAGTACCCCCTGTTAGTCTTCCTATTTCACCCGAAAGACCTAATCGTACCTGCCCAGTGAGCCAGCCAAAGACAAGAGAAGCCTCCGATAATGAATACAATCGCTTTCGTTCTTGGTGAAATGTCAGGGCAGACAACTACACCACAGACGGCGATTCCGAGCGGAACGCAGTAGAGTGTTGCAAATCCCTTCATCAGCCAGACGATTAGGGCATAAGGAAGCGAGAGGTAGTAAACGAAGCGGCTTTGTCGAGCCCAGTTCGGGATGTGCTCGAAGAACAGAGACCAACCGGTCCGCAAAGCGCAATCCCTTCTGTAACCAATGCCATGCGCAATATAGTCTTTTGCGTTCCCGCCGATATCATTGAAGGGTGCCCTTCGCTTGCTGCCACGCATGCCGTACCGAAGGGTAGCGGGTCAGCTTGAGGTAAGAATGCGTTGCTGTGGGAGTCGATACTGGATCGTAAGGAGCGAAATCATAGTTAGTCATGGCGGGTGGCCCGGACGGAAATCTATTGTTTGGTTTTGGCGGATGCATCGTTGATTAGGATACCACTCTTATAATTCACTGGGGAGTAGAATGGAGCCGCATCCGGGCGTAGGTTGCCGCGAATAGATTAGCGCTGTTCGATCACGCGTTGTTTGATGGCGAAGCGGAGGAGTTCGGAGTTATTCGCCAGGCTGAAGTCTTGCATGATGCGGTATTTGTGAAAGGCCACGGTGCGGGTTGCCACGTTCAGGATGGCGGCTGCTTCTTTCATGGTGTGGCCTTCGGCGAGGAGTTGCAGAACTTCCCGCTGTCGCGGCGTTAGCACCCTGCCAATCTCTGTGGAGCGAGGTTCGCGCGCAGAAAGCTCATCCAAAACTTCCTGGAGCGCAGGAGTGATGTACTTTCCGCCATGCAGGACTTCCCTCACGGCTTTCACCAGTTCCGAGCCCGCGGATTTTTTCAGCAGGAAGCCTGAGGCCCAGGTGCGCAGGGTCTCTGCCGCAATCTCGGCGTCTTCGTTCATGGTGAGGACGATGATTCTTATGGCGGGGTTGGCAGCCTTCAATTGTTCGCTGGCATCGAAGCCGTTCAGCATGGGCATGTTCAGGTCCACGAGCGCGACATCGGGCTTCAGCGCCAGGGCTTCACGGACAAGCGAACGCCCGTCCGCAACTACGGCGACAACCTCGAATTCAGGTTCCAGAAGCCGCTTGATCGCTTCCGCGACCAGGGTGTGGTCGTCGGCAAGCAGAATCCGTGCTTTGCCCACCTGAAGAACCTCCAAATTGCACAGCTTGCACTGCCCCGGGGGAAATGGACCCAAAACTTGCCAAAAGGATACAGCAAACGGATGGAGTTAAAAAGGAGGGTTGGGAGTGGCAGGGATCAGTGAGAGTGGTCCAATGTGCTTGCTTTCGAGCAACCCAGCGCAGCTCAGAAATTCTCCGCCCAAGAATTTCTGAAAGCACACTGCTCCGTCTGAAAAAAACGAAACGAGCTTGCCGACCACGCGGGCTGCTCGAAAGTAAGCACATCGAGAGGCGAGGGAAGAGAGCAAGACGGCCCATCAAAGTGCGAAATCCGCCTCAAGAACGCAGACATAATGAGGGAGTTCTGAGGATATGGGAACTGTCAATAGTTACAGTTGTCGTGAGAATCTGGAGAATTCCACAAAGGCAATTTTCAGAGCCAGTTGAGTGCGGAAGCCGGTAACCGCTTATATTTCAATTGGATTGCGGGAGCTCGCGAGCAGAAATCGTTTACATTTCAAAAAGGGGTTTGGCCAACTCTCGCTAGCTCCAGTCTAGGATTACTGCTGTTGTTGCTATGGCCGCAGGGAATCCGGCGATTCAGTCGGCAGCCGAGGCTGCCACGGCTTCTTCGGCTTGCAACCTGGGCCGCTTGATATCCCACGCGAGGCCCAGCGTCTTCAGCGCATAAATGCCGTACCAGTTGACGTCGACCTCATACCAGGTGTGGCCGTGACGGGCTGCCTGCGGCTCGGCGTGGTGGTTGTTATGCCAGCCTTCGCCGAACGTCAGGATAGCTACCCAGAAACTGTTCGTGGAGGTGTCGCCGGTCTGATAGCGCTGCGAGCCCCACATATGCGTCGCCGAATTCACCAGCCATGTGGCGTGCAGGCTGACGACGGTGCGCATAAAGACTCCCCAGAAGAGCCACGGCCAACCGCCAATCGCATAGAAAACGATGGCGATGATCACGGAAGGCACAACGTGCCACTTGCTGATCCAGAGATGAAACTTGTCCTTGCGCAGATCGGGAACATAAGGGAGAAGCTCAGCGCGGTCCTGATGCATGGCCCTGCCGGTCAGAATCCAGCCCATGTGCGACCAGATGCCACCATCGCGCGGCGAATGAGGATCGCCCTCCTTGTCCGTATTCTGGTGGTGCATGCGGTGGGTGGCGACCCAGGAAATCGGACCGCCTTCAATAGCCAGCGTACCGCAGGTGGTCAGGATGTATTCGACGAATTTCGGTGTTTTGTAGCCGCGATGCGTCAGCAGGCGATGATAGCCCATGCCAATCCCCAGGCTGCCGGCTACCCACCACATGACAATGGCTAGAATCAGGGCTTGCCAGGTGAAAAAGAAGAGGGCGCCCAGGGCGCCGAGATGCAGGGCGACCATGACGGAGGTGACGCCCCAATTGACGGGCTGATGAAAAGTACGGTCGTTTTCGATAAGTGTGCGGAGGCTCATGTTCAAAGGTAACTCTATCACTAAGAGTTTTAGTTTCGCAGGAAATGAGGGCCAGGTTGTACTTCTGCACACTTGGCCGGACGCCGGGCAAAAAAAGTGCTGGCCAAAAGGGCAAAATGTGGTACTATGGAGATGCGTTTGTTGCTCTTGTAACACCTTTAGATTCGATTTTAGAGGGGCTGCGAGTTCAAACTCGCGGCCTTTTTTGCTTTACGGCTGGAGGCAGTCGAGAAGCAGCAAATAGTTTAAACAAAGAATAGGAAACACAGTGAAAGAACAAGGAACAGTGAAGTGGTTCAATGCCAGCAAGGGATATGGCTTCATTCAGCGCCAGTCCGGGGAAGATGTATTCGTGCACTTCTCCGCGATCCAGGGAGACGGCTACAAGTCGTTGAACGAGGGTCAGGCCGTTGAGTTCGAGGTCACCAAGGGCCCCAAGGGTCTGCAGGCTGCGAACGTAACTAGCCTCTAGTCTGATAGGGCGAGCCGCGCGTCAAGCCGGTTCGCCCTTATTTTTTTGTCCGAGCGTTTCCTCCACAGAAGCCATCTAGCAAGTCATCCATCATTCTTTGCGTAGCGCCGGCTCGTCTGCGCAGCCAGGCTTCCAGCCGGCCACCCTTCTCGCGCAACTATTCTTCACTTGCCGAAAAGATGTCGGCACTGCCCAGTGGCGCACGCCTTTAGCCCTGCAGGAGTGGAATTTTCTGCTCGCTTCCGATACGCTTGCGCGTCATCCGGAGCCTCCAGACGGGGTGGAAATGCAGCTCACAAACGTAGATCCCTCACTCTACAACCACGATCTCGCGCCAATTCCGCAGGAGAAACGTTCCTGGGGCACCTACAACTATGCGTCGCTTTGGGTGGCCATGAGCGTGTGCATTCCGACGTACATGCTGGCCTCGGGCTTGATTGCCGGCGGAATGAACTGGTATCAGGCTGTCGGAACGATTTTGTTGGGGAATCTGATTGTTCTGATCCCGATGTTGCTGAATGCCCATGCGGGCACGCGTTATGGAATTCCTTTTCCGGTGTTTGTGCGCGCTTCCTTCGGAGTTCGCGGAGCAAACGTGCCGGCGGTGCTTCGTGCACTGGTGGCGTGCGGCTGGTTCGGCATCCAGTCGTGGATCGGGGGACAAGCTATCTACTCAATGCTGCGGATTGTGTGGCCCGGAGCGGGGAATTTTCCGGATGCCCATTGGGTGTGCTTTTTCTTTTTCTGGGCCATCAACATGTTTGTGGTTTGGAAAGGCATCGAGACCATTAAGTTTCTCGAGGGGATTGGCGCTCCCTTCATGCTGATTGTGGGACTCTTGTTGCTCGGATGGATCACGCGGAAGGCCGGCGGATTTGGCCCGGTGTTACATACAGAGAGCAAGTTTCATTCGACCGGCGAATTCATCCGGTTTTTCATTCCCGCGCTGACGGGCATGGTCGGATTCTGGTCGACGGTGGCGCTGAACATCCCGGACTTCACGCGTTACGCAAAATCGCAAAAGGCGCAGATGGTTGGGCAGGCGCTGGGATTGCCAACGGCGATGACGCTTTATGCGTTCATCGGCGTGGCGGTAACTTCGGCGTCAGCGGTGCTCTTCGGCGCGCCGATCTGGGATCCTGTCGTTCTGCTTGGTAAGTTTAATCAACCGCTTGTCGCGTTTGTCGCGTTGATCGCGCTGATGATCGCTACGTTGAATACCAATGTCGCGGCGAACGTGGTTTCGCCCTCGAATGATTTTTCCAACCTGCGACCAAGCCTGATTTCGTTTCGCACCGGCGGGCTGATCACGGGTGTCGTCGGCATCCTGATGATGCCCTGGAAGTTGATGACCGATTTCAGCTCCTATATTTTTGGCTGGCTGGTGGGGTGTTCTGCGCTGCTGGGACCGATCGCAGGGATCATGATCTTCGACTACTATCTGGTGCGAGGGCGGTGCCTGGTGCTCGAAGATCTATACAGGCGTGGCGGCGCATACGAATACAGCAGCGGTTTCAATGGGAAGGCTTTGCTGGCGCTTGCTGTAGGTGTGGCAGTAGCGCTGGCGGGATTGCTGATTCCTTCGGTACGCTGGTTGTATGATTATGCCTGGTTTGTGGGCTTCTTCGTTTCAGGGGGAATTTACTACCTCATGATGCAACCTGCCCAACAGCACGCAAGCGAATAACACGGAAAAAAAGAAGATTGAAACAACGCAGCCGCGGTTTTAACCTTCCTTCATCCCGTTTCACCTGAACACAGTGCGGATTTCATGAATCGTCGGGAGGGTGTCTTGAACGAAAAGGCGAGGGCGTTAGAAGGCCAGGAGGCGCTGGCGGAGGCTTTGCCGCCGCTGACACGCCATGAAGCCTTGGTGGAATCCGCGCGCTGCCTGATGTGTTACGACGCGCCCTGCACCCACGCGTGTCCCACCCACATTGATATTCCGAAATTCATCAAGAAAATTAATACTGGAAATTTGAGAGGATCGGCGCGAACGATTCTGGAGTCGAATCTTTTGGGGGCTACCTGTGCGCGTGTTTGCCCGGTACAGGAGTTGTGTGAAGGCGCATGTGTGCTTGGTGCGGAGCATAAGCCCATTGCCATCGGGCGGTTGCAGCGCTATGCCATGGATTACGTCTACGGCAACGGCGTAGACATTTTTTTGACCGCGAAGATTAGCGGCAAGAAAGTAGCCGTGGTCGGCGCGGGGCCCGCGGGCCTGTCATGCGCGGGTGAACTTGCGAAAAAAGGGCACGATGTGACGCTATTTGAGAAACGCGACCTCGCCGGTGGCCTTTCCACCTTTGGGATTATTGGCTTGCGCGAACCGGTGGTCATTTCTCTGGCCGAAGTGGAGATGATTCAGCACCTGGGCGTGCGGATTGAAACGGAACGGGAAATCGGCAAGGATTTGGCGCTGGCTGAGTTGCAGTCAAAATTCGACGCCGTTTTTCTGAGCTTGGGGCTGGGTGCGACACCAAATCTGGGGATTCCCGGTGAAGAGCAGATCATCGACGGGCTCGAATACATCGAGCACAGCAAGTTGAACGGCCACAACCTGAAGATCGGACGGAATGTGGTTGTGATTGGTGCCGGGAATACGGCCATCGATTGCGCCACGATTGCCAAACGATGCGGTGGCGAGCACGTCACCATGCTCTACCGGCGGACCGCCGGCGAGATGACTGCGTATCCGCACGAATATGATTTCATCAAGAAAGAGGGGGTGCGATTTGAGTTTCTGGCTCAGCCCGTGCGGATTCTCGTCGAAAAGGGAACAGTGCAAGGTGTCGAATGCGTGCGGATGAGTTTGGGGCAGAAAGACGCGTCGGGTCGCCCAGCGCCGAACCCGGTGGAGGGCTCACACTTCGTGATTGCGGCTGACCAGGTAGTGAAAGCGATCGGGCAGGAAAAGGCTTCCCTGGCTGCACGCCTCAACCTGAAAACGCAAAAAGGCTACATTGACGTGGATGAGCATTTTCAGACGAGTCTGCCGGGTGTATACGCGGGCGGCGATTGCATCCGCGCTCGCGGAGCGGCTTCCACGGTGATGGCGGTTCAGGATGGGAAATTGGCGGCGCGGGCGATCCACGAAAGGTTGGTGGGACATGGCTGATTTGCGTATTAATTTTGCGGGGATTCGCTCACCGAATCCATTCTGGTTGGCCTCTGCTCCGCCGTCGAATTCCGGCGCTCAGGTGCATCGTGCGTTTGAAGCCGGTTGGGGTGGCGCGGTCTGGAAAACGATTGGCGCGCCGGTGTTGAACGTTTCCAACCGTTATGGTGCGTGGCACTTCGGCGGTCAAAAAATGCTGGCGATCAATAACGTTGAATTGATTTCCGATCGCCCTCTGGAAGTGAACCTGCGGGAAATTGCGGAAGTTAAGCGGGCGTGGCCAGATCGCGCGGTGATCGTGTCGGCGATGGTCGAATCGAAGCCGGAAGTCTGGCACGACATCATCAAGAAAATTCAGGATACCGGTGCCGACGGGATCGAGCTCAACTATGGTTGTCCGCACGGAATGAGCGAGCGCGGAATGGGTAGCGCGGTGGGGCAGGTTCCGGAATATTGCGAGCAGATTACCGGCTGGGTGATGCAAGTGGCGAAAATCCCAGTGATCGTTAAGCTGACTCCCAACATTTCTAATATCGTGATGCCCGCCCGCGCGGCGGTGGCTGCTGGGGCAGACGCGTTGTCGCTGATCAACACGATTAATTCCATCATTGGAGTTGACCTGAATACGTTTGAAATAGTTCCCAACATCGGCGGGAAGGGCGGGCACGGAGGGTATGCCGGGCCAGCGGTGAAGCCGGTTGCGCTGAATATGCTGTCGGCGCTCGGGACGGACGCCGTAGTATCGGAATCGGAGTTGCCCATTTCGGGGATGGGTGGGATCTCTACGTGGTCGGACGCGGCGGAATTTCTTCTGTTGGGTGCGAGCAGCCTGCAAGTCTGCACTGCGGTGATGCATTACGGCTTCCGCATTATCGAAGATTTGTGCGACGGCCTTTCCAACTGGATGGACGAAAAAGGATTCAAGAAAATATCCGACTTCGTTGGAAAAAGCGTTCATCGTGTTTCCGATTTCAAGAATTTTGATTTGTCATTCAAGGCGGTGGCGAGGATTGACCAGCAGAAATGCATTCGCTGCAATCTTTGTTATGTAGCTTGCAACGACACGGCCCACCAATGCATTGACCTGCTCGCGAAAGACGGGACTATCGTGCCGCCGGGCAGTTACGACGTGCGTTCGAATGGAAAAGAGGAAGCGGTGCATACACGTCCGAGCGTCCATGTGCGTGAGGAGGATTGCGTCGGTTGCCGCTTGTGCTTCAATGTTTGCCCGGTCGACGGCTGCATCAGCATGGTGGAGGAGCCGCCGGACCGTCCGTCAGTGACCTGGGATGAAATCACGCAGAAGCAGCCCGAGGTCACGGAAGATTGGGAAAAGATGCAAGCGTATCGAGAAAAGATGGGCATTCACATTCACTGAGAGCGGGGAATTGACCGATGGCTTTGCTGATCAAGAATGGAGAAATCGTCACCGTCGGGGCGCGGGAACGGGCCGACATATTTGTAGAAGATGAGACGATCACCCGTATCGGCAGGAATCTGGAAGCGCCTCCGGGAACGGAAACCATTGATGCCAGTGGCAAGCTCGTGTTTCCCGGCTTTATTGATCCGCACGTGCATATCTACCTGCCCTTCATGGCGACTTTTGCGAAGGATACTCACGAGACAGGCAGTATAGCGGCATTAATCGGCGGGACGACCACGTACATCGAGATGTGCTGTCCGAACCGCAACGACGACGCGTTGCAGGGCTATGAGCTTTGGAAGTCCAAAGCCGAAGGGAAGAGCGCTTGCGACTACGCCTTCCACATGTCGGTCACCAAATTTGTGAAAGAGACGCCGGGCCAATTGCGCCAGGTGGTGGCCGATGGGACTTCCTCTTTCAAGATTTTCCTTGCGTACAAGAATTTCTTTGGCGTGGATGACGCGGAAATGTATCAGACCTTGCGATTGGCGAGGCAATTGGGTGTCATTGTCACGGCCCACTGCGAAAATGCCGAGCTTGTCGCGCAACTGCAGCAGAAGCTGCTGAGCGAGGGAAAGACCGGGCCGGAGTGGCACGAGCCGAGCCGGCCGGAATCCGTGGAAGCGGAAGGAACGGGCCGATTCGCCACTTTTCTGGAGAACACGAAAGCCGCGGGCTATGTCGTGCATTTGTCCTGCGAACCGGCGATGAAAGTGGCTCTGGCGGCGAGAGAGCGCGGTGTAAAACTTTTCATCGAGTCGGTCATCCCGCATTTCCTTCTGGACAAGACCTGCGCGGAAAAACCTGGTGTGGAGGGCATGAAGCACGTAATGTCTCCGCCATTGCGAGCGAAGAAAAATCTTGGAGTGCTGTGGAGCGCGCTGGATCGCGGTTTGATCGATACGGTCGGCACGGATCATTGCCCCTTCGATACAGAACAAAAGCTTCTGGGCAAGGATGCATTCACCAATATTCCCAACGGGATTCCTGGAATCGAAGATCGCATCAATCTTCTTTACACTTACGGCGTGAAACGCGGGCGACTGGAGATCGAGCGTTTCGTGGACGCGGCGAGCACGCGCCCGGCAAAACTTTTTGGACTATTTCCACGTAAGGGAACGATTGCTATCGGCAGCGATGCGGACCTGGTGATCTACGATCCCGACTATCAGGGCGCGATTTCCGCGAAAACGCATCACGTCAACAACGACTACAGCGGATTCGAAGGAATGGTGATCGAAGGGCGGCCTTCCTTCGTAACAGTGAGGGGCAAGGTTCAGGTGAAAGACGGAAGATTTGTGGGCGAACGGGGCCGCGGGCGTATGCTGAAACGGGAGCCGAGCTATTTCTGAGCGAGGCACATCATGAGCCTGAATCCCAAACGAACCGTCGCTGAACTGAAAGAGCTTCGCGAGCTGACCGCCGACGAGAATGGAGCTCAGCGGCTGGCATGGACCGATGTTTGGCAGAAAGCGCGCAAGTGGTTCGCCACGAAACTTGTAGGGTTGCCCATGGAGCATCACTATGACGCCGCTGGAAATAACTGGGTGACGCTTCGCGGTGCTTCTGAAAAGACACTGCTGATTGGCGGACATCTGGATTCGGTGCCAAACGGCGGCTGGCTTGATGGCAGCTTGAATGTGCTTGCCGGACTCGAAGTGCTCCGGCGATTCGCGGCCGAATTTAAGGGCAAGCCGCCGGTCACGATTCGTCTGGTGGATTGGGCCGATGAAGAGGGCGCACGATTCGGGCGCAGCCTGTTGGGTTCGTCCGCTTTTGCCGGAACGCACAGCATCGCTGCCGACCGCGGGCGAACCGATAAAGACGGCGTCACGATGGAAGACGCTTTGAGGCGTTGTGGCGTCCACATGGATCACTTTCCCGAAGCTGAAAAAGGACGCGCCAATGCTGCGGCATACATTGAATTGCATATCGAGCAAGGGCCCGTCCTGGAAAAACTAGGATTGCCTTTAGGCGTTGTTCTGGGGACCAAAGGAGTGGAACGCCACGCAATTACGTTTCATGGGCAGGAGGCGCACTCCGGCGCCACGCCGATGAGGCAGCGACGCGACGCCCTGGCTGCAGCCGCGAAGTTGGCGCTGGAAATCCGGAACATCGCGGGCAAACATTCGGAAGCAGTCTGCACCATGGGAAGTCTGAAAACCTTTCCTGGGATTGTCACGGCGGTAGTGGGCCGGTGTGAAGCCACGCTTGACCAGCGCGACCTTGACGCTAATGTTCTCGCGCAGATGTATGGCGAGGCGCAAGAGGCCAGCAAACGATTTGCGAGCGAGGAAAATTGCACCGTGGAATGGTCGCGGATTTGGAGCATCGAACCTATTCCGTTTCATTCGCATCTCGTCGAGCTTTGTGAGCAGGCCGTCCGCGAAGTTTCGGGCACCTCGCACCGGCTTCCCTCCGGCCCCCTGCATGACGCGGCGGAAGTCTCGCGCGCGGGCATTCCAACGGTTATGATATTTGTGCAATCTTTACGCGGCATCAGCCACAACAAGATTGAGGACACCCGGGAAGAGCATCTGGAAATATCCGTCGCGGCGCTGGATCGGCTGGCTGCCAAAACCATGGACTGGATATTGAAAGCAAACTGACTGGATTGGGAAGGATAATCGAGCATGGACGCTAAATCGCTGAAAATTGTACAAGAAAATCGCGACTACACGATGTTTTCGTGGTCGGTGCAGAGCACCTCGAATCCCATCCACATGAAACGCGGCCAGGGCGTCTGGTTCTGGGATGGCGATGACCAGCGCTGGCTGGATTTCAGCTCGCAACTGATCAATCTTAATGTTGGTCACCAGCACCCCAAGATGCTCGAAGCGATCAAGAAGCAGGTGGATGAGCTTTGCTTCGCGGGACCGAGCTTTGCCACTGAGCCTCGCGGATCGCTCGGCAAAAAGCTTGCCGAAGTAACCGGCCTTGCAAAAGCGTTTTTCACGCTCGGTGGCTCCGAGGCCAATGAAAATGCCATCAAAATGGCGCGGCTCGTTACCGGCCGCGACAAAATCATCACGCGGTACCGCAGCTATCACGGCGCCACGATGGGTTCAATGACCGCATCGGGCGATCCACGGCGCTGGCCCGTCGAACCGGGCATTCCCGGCATTGTTCGCGTCTTCGACCCCTATTGCTATCGTTGCCCGTTTGGCCAGAAGGTCGAAACGTGCCACCGCGAATGTGTCAGCCACATTGAAGAAGTGATTCAGATGGAAGGGCCGAGCAATATTGCTGCGATCATGGTCGAAGGGATCACCGGATCGAACGGCTTGCTGGTTCCTCCGGACGACTATTATCCCAAGCTGCGCGCCCTGTGCGACAAATACGGCATTTTGCTGATTGACGACGAAGTGATGGCCGGATTCGGGCGCACTGGAAAATGGCTGGCTACACAGCACTTTGGCATCAAGCCGGACATCGTTACGTGTGCAAAGGGTCTGACAAGCGGCTACATGCCCCTTGGCGCCGTCATCGTCTCGGACAAGATTGCCAAATACTTCGAGACGAATATGCTGTGGGGCGGGCTTACTTACAGTGGCCACCCCGTGTGTTGCGCGGCCGCAGTGGCCAACCTGCACATCTATGAAGAAGAAAAGATTTTTGAAAACGTTGAGAAGCAGGGCCGGTATCTCTCTTCTCGCCTGGAGGCGATGAAGGGAAAATTCGCCTGCGTGGGCGACGTGCGCTATAAGGGACTGTTCAGCGTCCTGGAACTCGTGAAAGATAAAACGACGCGCGAGCCATTGGCTCCATTTAACGGCAGCAGTCCGGAGATGGGAAAGCTTGCCGCGCATCTTAAATCGAAGCATGTGTACGCGTTCAGCCGGTTTAACATGCTGTGGGTCTGCCCGCCGTTAGTCATCAACGAAGAGGAACTCCGCCAAGGGCTGGACATCGTTGAGGAAGCGCTGCAAGTGGTGGACGCCGCAATTGCCAAGCCTAGCGTCGCACAGTCGCGTGAACCTGTCGCCGCGAGGTAATTTGGGTCGCTGGTGACGACTCTGCGACTCCATTTTATTGACGAGTTGTGAACAGCCGCCGGCGCTCATGCGCCTAAGCCGCATTCTTACGGTAGGCTCCTCCTTATGGAGAATCCCCTCCTGGTCATGCAACGCTGTTTGATGCGCCCTGCGATTCTTCTGGCGATATGGTCCGCATCCTTTGGCTTCTCGCCTCTTCTAACGCGGGAGATTCAGCAGAATTCCGCGCCAGCGGCTGTAACCAGGGCGTGCAGTGCCAATCCGGTTCTTGGTTCGAGTGGGAAAAATAAGCAAGCCCACAAGACGAAACATCCGCTGCCGCCCCAACCGCTTCCCGCCTGCGTGGAGGTGAAAGGCGAAGCAATGGAAATTCAGGAGACCTTACAGGCCGCGGTTCGCGATTTGAAATGGCAGGTATTTGAAAATCATGCCTCGGAAGACTCCTGGACTTTCGTGCGCTCTCTGAACGTTGAGGAACTCCGGAAATATGCGGATACCAAAGTTCTCCTCGAGCCTGTCGAATTTGAATACGGCAAGGCGGCCCTGCTGGTGCGAACCACTGACATCGGGCAAGGATTCGTCCGTGTCCAGATTTCCGCTCAGATTCAGGGGGAAGGGAAGTCGGCCGACGCTGTAGTCAAGCAACCGGTGACCTCGTGGCCGCTTCGCTCCAAGGGAACTCTGGAGCAAGAGCTGATCGCTCAGTTGCAGAGCCGCTACAAACACCTGGAGTAGTCCCGGCGACCGATTGGTACTCGACTACAACTGGACCTCCGTACAGCTTTCGCCACACCCCGCGCACCTGCTATGCCTACAGGATGCTACCCGGGTGCTATCTGCTTGCAGGCAACCCGGCTAGGCCCCGTAACTCAAAGCAGCAAAGCGGAGGAACGCGTGCGCAACAGCGCGCCCGGCGTGCAGAGGATGCGCCAGGTGATCTTCGGGCCGAAACGCTGGGCAGTTCTGCTGCTGCTCGTCACGGCGTCCTGCCTGCCTGCGGTGCCGCACGCCGCCGCGCAAATCTCTCCCGGACCACTCTCCAAGGCCCACTCTTCGCTCAGCGGCACGACCCAGTGCGCCACCTGCCATTCGTTCGGGGCCAGCACGCCAACCTTTAAGTGCCTCGAATGTCACAAAGAAGTGGCCCAAGCCCTCGCCGGAAACCATGGGTATCACGCACGACTTCAGATGCAAAACGCGAACGGGAAGGATTGCGTCCGGTGCCACCTGGAACACAACGGAGAGAATTACAATCTCATTCACTGGGAGCCTTCACGGGAAAAGTTTGACCACCGCCTGACAGGCTACAACCTGGAAGGCAAGCACGCGCCGCTTGCGTGCGAGAGGTGCCACCTGCCGGTCCACATGGTTCCCACAGATCGCGCGCTGATCAAATATAAGGACCTGACCAAATCATATTTCGGACTTTCCCCAATTTGCCAAACCTGCCACAACGATCCGCACAAAGGTCAACTCGGGAACGAATGCACCAAGTGCCACAATGTGGAGAGCTGGAAAGCTGCCAAAGATTTCGACCATTCCAAAACGCGTTATCCCCTCACCGGCCTGCATACGAAAGTAGCCTGCGAAAAGTGCCATAAGCCGGATTCGCCTGGCGGGCCTGCGCGGTATCGCGACATGAAGTTCGAAACCTGCTCCGCTTGCCACATTGATCCACACAAAGGAGAATTCAAGAAATCCTGCGAGTCTTGCCACACCACCAGCAGCTGGAAGACGATGCTGCGAGGATTTGATTTCGACCACTCGAAAACGAAATATCCGCTGGTCGGCAAGCACGCCCAGGTTTCCTGCGTGGCGTGCCACGTTAACGGCGACTTCAAAAAGCAGATCGCATTCACGAACTGCAACGACTGCCACAAGCCAGACCCGCACAAGGGCCAGTTTGAGGCTCGCCCCAAAAAAGGCGAATGCGCCGAATGCCACAACCTGGATGGCTGGAAACCTTCCCTCTTTGGAGTGAAGGAACACGACAATTCGAGTTATCCCTTGAAAGGCAAACACATCCAGGTTGAGTGCGCGAAGTGCCACATCCCGGCGGGCAAGGGCACCATTTACAAAGTAAAGTTCGGCGCGTGCGGCGATTGCCACAAAGACGCCCACGACAATCAGTTTGCTGCTGCACCATACAACAACAAGTGCGAAAGCTGCCACACGGTTGTGGATTTCCATCGCACGACGTTTACTATCGCCAAGCATCGAAGCACGCGCTTTGCCCTGACCGGCGCGCACGCGGCAGTTGCCTGTGTCGACTGCCACAAACTCGGGGCAGGCGGCCGCACCGACAAGATTCTGCCGTTCAAATTTGAGGACCGGACCTGCACTGCCTGCCACAAGGATCCGCACAAGGGGGAATTCAACGACCGCATGGCGAGGAAGCGGGCGAACGGCACCCCGTTCGGCTGCGAGGCTTGCCACAGTGCCAAATCCTGGGCGGACATCAGCGGATTTGACCACAGCAAAACGAAGTTTCCTCTGCTGGGCGCGCACCGCACCGTCGCTTGCGGCGAATGTCACAAGGCCACGACGGAATACGCGTCGCGATTCAAGGGCACTCCGCAGCAATGCGAGGCGTGCCACAGCGATGCGCACGACGGGCAATTTACGGCTAAGGACGCCAAGACCCACTGCGGCGACTGCCACACCGACCAACGCTGGGTTCCTTCAACATTCGATCACGACACGCGCACCCATCTTCCCCTGACGGGGGGACATGCCAACGTGCCCTGCGCCAAGTGTCATATTCAGACCAAGCCCGCCGGCGACAAGTCGATCGTGATTTACAAGAACACGCCGAACAAATGCGTCGACTGCCACGGGAGCGACCCCAGATTCATCAAGCCGGAAGTGTTCAACTGATCGGATTTCAACAGTGAGAGATGAGAATTCTCAAACGAACTGAATCTCTCCTGTCGCGCGTGCAGGCGAGTCATATCAAATCCGTTAACAAGTACTATTCAGGAAATTATAAACTTCTTGAGAACTCTTAAGCCCTCTCGGCAACGTAAAACCTAAGCTCAGCGAAGTCGGCGCTGTCAGCTATCATGAGGGAAATTCCTGGCAACTGTCCTACAACTGTACGACTGTACAGTAGTAAGACCCTAGCAGCCCCGACACAATGCTTCGAGAATCTCCACGGTGCCCCCGCGACAAATGTTGATGTCTCGGGGAGGGAGAATTATACGTTCACATTGCTCCAGACCGCGCTCTGGGCTCTGCTGGCGTTTCCAGGCCTCGCCGCACCCTCCGCGTCCCACGGTGCTGCTCCCCAGGCACACTCTCCGAGTTATGCCCAACAGGAAGCCAAGCGGAATCCCCATGGGCCGCTGAACATTCCCTGCGAAAACTGCCACACATCGGCGGGCTGGCGCCCGATCCGCCCGGTCCCCGAATTCGATCACAACAAAACGAAATACCCGCTCCGCGGCCTGCATGAAAAGGTTCAGTGCACGCAGTGCCACGTAAAACCTGTGTTCACCAACGTCGGCAAGAACTGCGCCGATTGCCACGCCGACATCCATCGCCGCCAAATGGGTCCGGATTGCGCGCAATGCCACACCGTCCAAGGCTGGAATATCGCGGTGCAGCAGGTGCGCGATCATCAGAACCGGTTTCCGCTCCTGGGCGCTCATGCCACGGTGCAGTGCGATGAGTGCCACAAGCAGGCCGCAACGGGGATATTTCTCGGCTTGCGCACCGCTTGCGATTCCTGCCACTTAAAGGATTGGCAAAATACAACCAATCCAGCACACGCCAGCGCCGGGCCTGCGTTCGCATCGGGGAATTGCCAGGGCTGCCACAAATTTGACAGCTGGCTGGGCGCTACATTCGATCACAGCGCGACCGGGTTTCTGCTGACGAACGGCCACGCCAACCTGCCCTGCGCCTCTTGCCACATCAACAACAATTACAATTTGCAGATTGCCCCGACGGCTTGCGGCACGGCTGGGTGCCACTTGACGACATGGCAGCAGACGAATAATCCGGTTCACTCCACCGCCGGGCCGGCGTTTGCGTTAGCCAACTGCTCTAGCTGCCACACGACCCTGGGCTGGGATTCCGCCTCATTCAATCACAACGCCACGGGCTTTCCGCTGGTCGGCACGCACGCAACCACGCCCTGCGTGCAGTGCCATGTGAACAACAATTACACGCTGACCACCGCCGATTGTATGTCTTGCCACACTACGGACTGGAACAAGACGCAGACCATTGGCGGCAGCGTACCCAATCACGTTACGGCGGGCTTCCCCTCTACGGCCGCGGCTTGCTCCACATGCCACACCATCACCAAGTGGTCGGACGGAAAGTTCGATCACAGCGCCACGGGTTTCCTGTTAACGAATGGGCATGCCAACGTGCAATGCGCTTTGTGCCATATCAACGGCAACTACAGCTTGACCATCCAGCCAACCGATTGCGGCAATTCGCAATGCCATCTTACGACCTGGCAGCAGACCAATAATCCCGTGCATTCAACGTCCGGCGCGGGCTTTGCCGCTGCGAACTGTTCGAAGTGCCACACCACCGTGGGTTGGGATGGCACGTCCTTCGATCACAGCCTGACCGGCTTTGCACTGGTTGGCACTCACATCTCTCCCTCGCCGACGCCTTGCGCTTCCTGCCATATCAGCAACAACTACACATTGTCCTCCACCGATTGCATGGGGTGCCACCAGTCAGCCTGGAACAGCACACAGACGATCGGCGGCAACGTGCCAAACCACGTAGCTTCGAATTTCCCATCCAGCGCATCGGCTTGCTCCTCGTGCCACACAATCACGGTTTGGGCGGATGGCAAGTTTGACCACAGCACGACGGGATTCCCGCTGACCAACTCTCACCAACTGGCGCCCGCTGGAAAAGTGACCGCTTGCACCCAGTGCCACATCGGCGGGAACTACACCCTCACCACCCAGCCCATGGATTGCGGCAACTCCGGCTGCCATTTGAGCACCTGGCAGACAACCAACAACCCTGCGCATTCCACCGCGGGTGCGCCATTCGCGGCCGCGAACTGTTCAACGTGTCACAACACGATTTCCTGGAATACGGCGACATTTGACCACAGCTCGACTGGCTGGCCGCTCACGGGCGTTCACTTGACTACGCCGTGCACGTCCTGCCATCTCAATAACAACTATACCTTTACCACAGCGAACACAGATTGCTACGGCTGCCACCAGGATAAGTACAACGGCACGGCAACGATGGGCGGTGCGGTTCCAAATCACGTCGCAGCTGGGTTCCCGACGTCGCAATGCTCCAGTTGCCACACCACCACAAACTGGACTTCTACCTGGAGCCACAATTCCACCGGCTTCCCCCTGCAAAATCTGCATCAATTCGCGCCTGCCGGAAAGATCGCCGCGTGCACGGACTGCCATACCGGCAACAACTATAATTTGCAGGTTGCGCCAACGGCCTGCGGCACCGCGGGCTGCCACCTGATCACCTGGCAGCAGACGACCACTCCCGTGCATTCCACAGCCGGCCCTGCGTTCGCGTTGGCGAACTGCTCGACCTGCCACACCACCGCTGGCTGGGGCTCGGCAAATTTTGATCACAGCACGACCGGTTGGCCGCTTACGGGCTTTCACCTTACAACCCCCTGCGCTTCCTGCCATGTCAACAACAACTACAGCCTGACCAGTGCCAACACGGATTGTTACGGCTGCCACACGAATAAATGGCTCAGCACACAAACGCTTGGCGGCGCCGTTCCGAACCACGTGGCCGCGGGATTTCCGACTTCGCTGTGCTCCACATGCCACAACACCACGGCGTGGAATCCAGGCACTTTTGATCACAACACTACAGGCTGGGCGCTCACGGGCGCGCATCAGATGCCGCCCGCGGCGGGTTCAAAGATTACCGCCTGCACGGATTGCCACGTCAGCAACAATTACAGCCTGACTTCGGCGAACACCGCTTGTTACGGATGCCACCAGGCGGCGTGGCTCAGCACCCAAACGCTCGGCGGCTCCGTGCCGAACCACATCGCGGCCGGCTACCCGCAGACGTGCGATACCTGCCACACGACGACCAGTTGGCTTGGTGCAACTTTCAACCACACTTATTTTAGGATTCCGCACCACGGTTCGGTGTGCAACGACTGCCACCAGGTGTCGACAAACTACGCCACCTTTACCTGCATCAATTGCCACACAACGACGGCGCACCAGCAAACCCAGACGAACAACATCCACCAAGGTAACGGCGGTTACAGCTACGGTCCCACAACCTGCTACACCTGCCACAAGAATGGTTAATATGCGTCCCACTTTCGTCTTCGACCTGGCATGGTTTTCTTTGGCCGGCCTTCTGCTGACCGGTTTTTCCTCGAGCCTGTTTGCGCAGACGACGGCTCAAAGCGAAAAGCCGTCCGTCTTTCGCGTGAAGTATATTGCCGACACTTCCGTCTACGTGGACGCCGGCCGCAACGCCAGTCTTCAGGAAGGCATGAAGCTTTCCGTAATCGAGCCGCCGCCGGATGACGCGATCACTGACGGAGTTCGCTTCCGTGGATACCCGCACGTTGCCGAACTGAATGTCATCTCCGTTGCGGATTCGTCCTCTGTTTGCGATGTGGTTAGCTCCGCCGGTGAAGTGAAGATCGGCCAGTTTGCCATTCTCACTCCGACTAGCGCAGAAGATCGACATCTCGCCGAGAATGCCACAGACAATGACAACTATCCGATCGTCGTTGCCTTCACGTCGGGCGATCCCGCTGACGAAGAATTGCGCGCCACGAAAGTGGAGAACATTACGGAATCCCCGATCGGCGTCATGCGGGCAAGAGTCGGCCTAAGCTACGGCGGGACACGCGAATCGGGACTGAATTCCACGCAGGTGGGAATGATGATAGATGCGGATATGACTCACATCGGCGGCACCTATTGGAATTTCAACGGTTATTGGCGCGGGAATCTGAACACCAGCTCGTCGAGCATCCCGGGCGGAAGCAACGCCACGCTTACAGACTTGATCAATCGCACGTACCACCTTGGATTTACGTATCAGAATCCCTACTCGCCGAATACCTACGGGATTGGACGGCTGTTTCTGCCGTGGGCGCCAAGCCTCAGCACGATTGACGGCGCTTACATGGGGCACCGCATCGGGCGCATCACCACCGTCGGAGCTTTTGCCGGATCGACTCCCGATCCGAGTTCCTGGAGCTACAACCCGAACCAGCAGATCGCCGGCACGTTTGTCAGTACGGAAAGCGGGGATTTTGATCACGTTCATTACATCAGCACCGCCGGCATCGCCGTCAATACGATCAACTGGCGAGTGTCGCGGCAGTTCGCGTTTTTCGAAAACAACATGAACTGGAAGCGGTACATTTCGTTTTACAACTCCATGCAGGTTGACGATGCCAGGACATCGCCGTATGCCGGAGGCGGCAGCAATCCCACGGGAATTACGCAGACTTATAACTCGCTGCACTTTCAGCCGGTCAAGCTGGTCACCTTCGGGGTCAACTACAACTATTTCCGGAATCTTCCCACGTTTGATCCATTACTGATTGGAACCGGGCTGGTGGACAAGTTTCTTTTTCAAGGTTTCAGCGGCGACGTTCGTCTGGATCTTCCGAGGCATATCAGTCTCTACGCCGACCTGGGCAAGAGCAAAGCGAATACTGACACGAAGAACTCCCTGAACCAGGCCTATGGAATAACCTTCGCCAACATCCGGGGCACTGGATTGTTTCTGGACATGCACTACTCGCAGTTCGACAGTTCGTTCGGCAGCGGGCAGTATGAATCCGTTTCTCTATCCAAGAGCCTGACCGATACGCTTCGCGTGCAGTTGCTTGGAGGCAATCAGAAGTTCAACTCGCCTTTTTCAAGCAATACGAATTCGAAATTCGTGAATGGCATCGTGGATTGGACGATCAGCCGCCGGTATTTCGTCGAGGGCTTGATCGGCTGGTACAACGGTACGACGCTGAACTACACCCAGTGGTCCACGGTGTTCGGCTACCGATTCGGAGGCTTGCGCAAGTGATTCGCAATGCAAACCCGCGCAAACTGACACTGGTGCTGCTCATATTGCTGACGGGAATCCTGGCCTGCACAACTTTATTGGCCGGGCAGACTATGCGCGACGATCCACCCGCTACCACAGCACCGAAAGCCGCAGATCCAGCGTTTTCCGCGCGGGCAAATGAGACATTGCAGCGTTCCCGGAAACTCATCGACAAGTTCTTCGAACAGATGTCAAACGTTGTCTGCAATGAAGATGTGGCGCAGTCCATCGTCGGAAAAAACGGAAAGCCGATGTACCGGGAGGAATCCGTTTTTGAATACCAGATGCAGGCGAACGCCCGAAGCGGCTCGCTGAAGCTGGTAGAGTCACGTGATGCGCGCAAGGAAGCGTTCCGCGATCCCAGCAAGACACTGCTGATCACCAATGGTTTCGCCAGCATGTTGCTGGTGCTGCATCAGGATTTCGAATCAAGTTTTGTGTTTACGCCTGTCAGTGAGGAAGCGCTCGATGGCCGCACCCTCGTAAAGATTCGCTTCAAGCCGGTGCCGGGCGCATCCTCGCCCGCGGCCATCCAGCTACGCAGCCGGAACTATCCTCTGCCGCTCACGGGCGACGTCTGGTTGGACCGCGATAGCGGTGCCGTCGTGAAACTAATGTCAAGGCTGGACTCCGGCCTCGACGATTTAGGCTTGCACGACCTGCGCAGTGAAATTCACTATTCCATCGTGGAATTTCACGATCCGGAAGAATCCTACTGGATGCCTTCGTCCGCCGTGATTGATGTCCAGACGCCCAAGCAGCATTGGCGGAATGTTCATCGCTTCACCGACTACCGCCGGTTCCGGGCAACCATCCAGGTACAATTTGGGGAAGGGAAGCCATGAGCGCGCAAGCCAGTGTACGCAGTGCAATTCTTGCCAGAGAGGACGCCGAGCGGGGGCATCGCCTTCGCGTGCTTCTTTCCTGGCTCGTGGCACTGGCCATCGTTCTGGTGATCGCCGGCTATGGGCTGAACTATTACACGTTGAGTTCCGTCGAGCGGCCTCTTTCCCCCAAACACGATCTGCTTAAGCCTAGCGGCGCCATTGGAATTAAGCTGGGAATGTTCGGAGTACTTTTATTCTTCCTGATTTATCTGTATCCCCTGCGCAAAAAGTGGGGCTGGCTGGCGCGCCAGGGCAATTCGCGCCACTGGCTGGACTTTCACGTCGTTCTCGGTACCACCGCGCCGATCATCATTGCTTTCCACGCTTCCTTCAAATTCGGCAACATCGCCGGGATGGCCTTCTGGAGCATGCTTTGCGTCACGATTTCCGGATTCGTCGGCCGGTATCTTTATGCGCAGGTGCCGCGCAACCTGAACGCGGCCGAACTCTCCATGAAGGAGATGCAAGATACGGAAGAAAGCCTCCGACAGGAGCTCGCTGCCCAAAAGCTGGCATTTGGCTCTCGCATGGAAGCGCTCTACGACTTGCCGACGCCCGACGACGTGGAGCACATGACCATGATCATCGCGCTGATTTATATGATCCTGATCGACCTCCGGCGCCCGTTCCAGGTTTCGCTGCTTCGGCTGCAGGCCGCGGGCTTCGGCGCATGGCTGCTCTCGCTCTGCGGCCTTCGCCGGACGAAAGACCTGAAGCTCGAACGGGGAATTGCCGTTGCGCGCCGTCAGGCGAGCTTGTCCAAGCGAATTCTGTTTCTTCAGCGGACGCAGCAGGTATTCAATCTGTGGCACGTGGTGCATCGCCCGTTCAGTTATGCGTTCGCCATTCTCGCGATCGTGCACATTGGCTTGGTTCTCTATATGGGTTACCGGATCTAGGCTGCTCCTATGGATAATCTGATCTCCTTCTTAATCGCAGCAGTTCTGATCGGTGGATTCCTCGCCTACTATGTCCGGCAGGAGAAGAAAAAGGCAGCGAAATTTAAAGAAGCCGCGGAACGCGGGAAAATCCGGTCGGACGGCCCGCAGTCCCAACACCCTCATATCGACAACAATTACTGTATTGGCTGCGCCACCTGCACCATGGTTTGCCCGGAGGGCGACGTGCTCGGCATGGTCGGCGGGAAAGCCATGATCATCAACGGCTACAAGTGCATCGGCCACAGTTTGTGCGCGGATGCCTGCCCCGTCGGCGCGATTACCATGGTCATGGCCAGCCCGAGCGTGGGGGCGGATGTCGCGACCCTCACCTCCGAGCATGAAACCACCATCAAGAACATGTTTATTGTCGGCGAGCTTGGCGGCCTGGCGCTGATCAAAAACGCCGTCAATCAAGGCCGCGATTGTGTGGACACGATTGGGCGAAGGATCAGCGTTAACAAGACACACGCCTCAGCACTGGATTTGTACGATGTCCTGATCGTTGGCGCTGGCCCTGCCGGCATCAGCGCTTCCCTGCGTGCAGCGGAAAAGAAACTTAACTACCTCACCTTGGAGCAATCCGAAATTGGGGGCACCGTCGCCAAGTATCCGCGCCAAAAACTCGTGCTGACCAGCCCGGTGGAATTTCCCATGCACGGGAAGTTCAAGAAGACGGAGCTTTCGAAAGAGAATCTGCTGGAATTCTGGAGCCAGGTTCTGAAACGCGCGGACTTCAAATGCCGGACCAGTGAAAAAGTCCAGAACATTGCCAAGGGCGAGGACGGCATTTTTCAGGTCACAACGGACAAGGGGGAGTTCCGGGCGCGCCATGTGATTTTGGCGCTTGGCAAGTCCGGGAACCCGCGCAAACTTGGTGTCAAGGGCGAAGAGCTTCCAAAAGTCATGTACCGCCTGATTGAAGCCGACCACTATGTAAACAAAAAGATTCTGGTCGTGGGTGGAGGAGATTCCGCCGTGGAAGCCGCGATGGGTCTGGCCAGCCAGGTCGGGAACACAGTGACGCTCTCCTATCGCCAGGCCACATTTTCTCGCATCAAGGAACGCAATAACCAGCGCATCCAGGAATTTATTCGCAAAGGGAAATTGAAGGTACTGTTCAATTCCAACCCGGTCGAATTCCGTCAGGACTCCGTTTTGATGGAAGGCAGCGGCAAGCAGCAGGCGATTCCGAATGATTTCGTGTGGATCTTCGCCGGTGGGGAGCCTCCGACGGCATTTCTTAAGAAAATCGGCGTAGGGTTTGTCAATCGCGATATCACGACGGAGGGTTCAAGGGAAGCGAAGGCAGCGAAGGATGCAAAGCAGGGCGTTCTTACCCCTGCCTGACCTGTCGGGCTGATCGCACCGGAGAAACCAGCACCCCAACACGCAGTTTTGCGTTTCGAAAGGTTTCTGTAACTTAAAGACCTAACGCGATAGATGCGCGGCAATTACTTTGAGTTGCTGCCGAGCCTGCCGCAGCATTCGGGATGTTCCGGCAGCGCAGAGCGATCCCACCCTCCCCCAAGCGCTTGGATCAGCTGCACGGCGCTGGTCATCCGGCGCCCGAGGATATTCACTGCGGTCACTTCATCGACGAGCGCCGCACTCTGCGCCGTCGTCACTTCCAGATAGCTGGTAATTCCGCCTCGGTACCGCGTGAGTGATAGATCAAGGGATTTTTGCGACGCGACGACCGCGCGCTGTTGCGTGTCCGCTTCCTTTTCAAGGATTCGCAGCGCTGCCAGATTGTCCTCGACTTGCTGAAAGCCTGTCAGCACCGTCTGCCGGTAATTGGCAACGGTTTCGTCGTAGGAAGCCTGCGCCTGATCGAGATTGGCTCGCCGTCTTCCCGCGTCAAAGATGGGAGCGACTGCCGAAGGCCCGGCTGACCAGAAGATGCTGGGTCCGGAGAGCAAAGTGGTGATAACACCGCTTTCGAAGCCACCCACCGCATTCAAACCGATGGTGGGGTAGTATGCCGCCTTCGCGACACCGATCTGCGCGTTGGCTGAGGCCATGCGTCGCTCGGCCGCGGCAATGTCCGGCCGTCGTTCAAGAAGATCCGAAGGAAGCTGCGCCGGTATCGAGGGCGGCGGCGAATTGAGCGGAAGCGGCGGCAGAGTGAATGACGCGGGCGGCTTTCCAATCAGCGTGGCAATCGCATGTTCATATTGGGAGCGAAGTACGCCGACATCGATAGCCTGTGCACGCGTTGTCTCAAGCTGTGTGCTCGCCTGCTGGACTTCCACTTCTGAAGCAATGCCACCTTTGAATCGGCTCTCAGTTAACGCCAACGCCTGTTCGTACTGTTCCACCGTTGAATTCAGGAGTTGCTCCTGCGCATCCAGGCTCCGTGCCTGGAAGTAAAACATGGCAAGTTGCGCGTGAAGGCTCAAATTGACCGTAGCCAGGTCGGCTGCGCTCGCCTGCGCCTGACCGCGTTGGGCTTCCACGGTCTTTCGGACACGCCCCCATACATCCAGTTCGTAGGACAACTCCAGCGGTATTTGAAAATCACTGTAGGTGCGGCCGTCTGTGATGAGGCTCGGCGGGCGATTGTTCGAAATTCGGTTCCGCGTCGCCGACGCGCCTCCGCTGATCGAAGGATAGTAAGCGGCGCGGTCGTAGCGCAGCAGCGCGCGAGACTGGGTGTAAACGGCTTCTGCGGCCTTCAGGTTCTGGTTGGAGACGTTGATCTGCTCTTCGAGGGTGTTCAGTTGCGGGTCTTGAAAGATTTCCCACCACGATCCACCAAGATTCTGGTCGTTTGGATGCGCGGTTTTCCAATCACCAGCTTCTTTGTACTCGGCAGGGACTTCGGCGGTAGGCCGAACGTATTTTGGACCTACCGTGCAACCTGCGAGTGTCAGCATCCCCGCGAGACACAGCCACCGTGCGCTATGTGTCGAGGGCTGGAGGAGCGCTGTTGAAGGAGAGATCCGGCTCACGGCTTGCTCCCCGCCGCGGTCTGTTGCGCGAGTTGCACTTGCTCGCCGGCAACGATCGAATCGGGTGGGCTCACGATGATCGATTCACCGCCTTTGAGGCCGGAAACGATCTCCATCGTTTCTCCAAAATCGTGGCCCGGCGTCACCGGTAATAGCTCCGCCTTTCCGCCCTTTACCACCGCCACCCTCAATCCCTCTGCGCGGAACAGCAGCGTATCAACCGGGACGATAAATGTGGAAACCTCCGTCGGAACTTTGAAATGGACTTCGGCGAAGGAGCCTGAAAGCAGTTGGCCCGTGGGATTGTTTACGTCCACCTCGCTCAACAGCGTGCGAGTGGCATTATTGATGGAGTCCGCCGTCCGCACGAGCTTTCCCGAAAATGTTTTTCCCGGAAATTCCGCCAGCGTAAGAGCTGCGGTCAAGCCCGGCTTCGCAAGCTGCGAATACTCTTCCGGAACGTTGACGTAGACGCGTAGAACTCCAGGTTGCGAGATATGGAATAGGTCGGTCTTGGCATTTCCATTGCTTCCGGAGTTGATCAGGTCGCCGATGTCGGTGTTACGCGCGGTGATGATGCCATCAAATGGCGCATAGATTTTCTCGAAGGATTGTAAAGTCTCGAGCTGCTTTACGTTCGCCTGATTGGCTTCCACGATCGCCTTGTTGGCATTGTAGGTGCCGACGGCGTTGTCCACATCCTGTTGGGAAACCGCATTCGTTTTCAAGAGATCCTGATACCGGTTCTTGGTGATTTCGGCGAGCCTCAGATTGGCGTCCGCAGTTGCCAGATTGCTTCGGGATTGCTGCAGTTGCTGGTCGACTTCCGGCGTTTCGATTTCCGCCAGGAGTTGGCCCTTCTTGACATGCGCGCCGATATCGAAATGCCATGCTTTCAGGTAGCCGTTAGTCCGGGAAAAGATTGGCGAAGTGATGAACGGCTGTACGTTGCCAGGCAAGGTGATTTCCTGAGTGGGGGCCGACCGCTGCGGCGTGACAACCGAGACGACTGGTATGGCCAGAGTGTCGGTCTCCGTACGCAAGGTCGCGCTGGCCCGCATTCTTCCAAAAATGCCATAGGCAAACACCCCGCCAAACAAAAGCACGAGGACGACGCCCGATATCCAGCCAATCCGGGGCGAACCTGTCTTCGCGCCGACGGTTGGCTGCAGTGAAGGAGATGTTTGAGACTGTGATTCCATATTTGTGACCTCTTCCATTTAATCAAGCGCCTTGGGCAGGGGCGTCACTTTCCGAAGTGCGATGCCGGATGCCATGCAGAATGCTGAATACTGTGGGGACAAAAAATAAGGTTGATACCGTGGCGAACAGCAGCCCGCCAATGACCGCGCGACCAAGAGGCGCGTTCTGTTCGCCGCCATCACCGAGGCCCAGGGACATCGGCACCATTCCGATGATCATGGCCATCGCAGTCATCAGCACCGGACGGAAGCGCGTGAACCCCGCATCCAGCGCCGCGGCAAGCGGATCTTTGCCCTCAGCCATTTTTTCCTTGGCGAATTGAACCACGAGGATACTGTTTGACGTTGCCACGCCCATGCACATGATGGTGCCCGTCAGGGCCGGCACGCTCAGGGTGGTGTGCGTTGCGAAGAGAAACCACACGATCCCGGTCAGAGCCGCGGGGAGAGCCGTGATAATGATGAATGGATCGAGCCAGCTCTGGAAATTCACCACAATCAGCAGGTAGACCAGAACAATCGAAAACGCCAGGCCCGCCAGGAGACCCGTGAACGAAGCGTTCATGGTTTGCACCTGCCCGCGGACAATCACTTGAGACCCGCGCGGCACCTGGTTCTTGGTGTTTTCAAGAATACGATTAATGTCGCGGGAGACTCCGCCCAGGTCGCGCCCCTGTATGGAACCAAAGACGTCGAGCACGGGCTGAATGTCGTAGTGGGAGATAACCGCTTCGCCCGTGCCGCGTTGCACGGCGGCAACGTTGGCGAGAATGGTCGGTGGAAGATCGGGCGTCGTTCCAGTGACCGGCACATTTTCGAGGTCCTGCAGAGTGTCCACGCGATATTGTGGCGTTTGCGTGGCGATCTGATAGCTCACGCGATTCTTTGGATCAACCCAGAACGTCGGGGAAGTCTGGAAGCTGCCGCTCAGCGACACCAGCAGGTTTTGCGCCACATCGTGAGCCGTATAGCCGATTTCCTGCGCCTTGGTGCGATCGACGGAAAGATGCATGTACGGCTGATCCGAAGGCTGTTGGATGCGGGGATCCGCGATGCCGGGAACGCGGCGAACCTGTTCGAGCAATGCGTCGGCATACTGGCGGTTAGCTGCAAGATTGTTGCCGACGATCTGAATGTCAATTGGGGCCGGAAGCCCGAAATTGAGAATTTGGCTTACGATGTCGGACGGAAGAAAAGCAAACGTAACCCCGGGAAACTGTTTCGCCAGTCCGATCCGCAGGTCGTGGACATACTTGCCCGTAACGTGCCCGTGTTCGTTCAGTGTGACTAGGATGTCGGCGTCCGAGGTCCCCACAGGTGCCGAACTGCTATAAGAAAGGTTCAGTCCACTGTATGGCAAACCGATATTATCGATAACGCTGGCGACGGTCCCCTGAGGAAGTTGCTGGCGGATGGATTGTTCTACAAGATCGCAAAGGCGCGCTGTCTCTTCAATTCGCATTCCCGTTGGCCCGCGCATGTGAAGCTTGAATGTGCCGCTGTCAACGCTCGGGAAAAAGTCCTGGCCCAGCCACGGCGCAACGAGGGCAATCGACGCCAGGCATGCAGCAAAGAAGGCAGCTACAAAAGCTCCCCGATGATGCAGGCAGCCCTCCAGAATCCCGTGATAACCGTTACGAAGCCGCTCAAAGCCATGCTCAAAATGGACTTGCCACCGGACAAACGGATTGCGGCTTCTGAGCGAGTGGTGTTCGACATCATGCTCGTGCCCTCGGAGAAGGTATTTGGACATCGTAGGAACCAGCGTGCGCGATAGAAAGTAGGAGGCCAGCATCGCAAACACCACAGCTTCGGCGAGAGGCACAAACAGGTAACGCGCCACTCCGGTTAGCAAAAACATGGGCACAAAAACAATGCAGACAGAGAGTGTGGCAACAAAAGCTGGTGTAGCAATTTCCTGCGCGCCATCGAGAATGGAGGGTTCGATTTCCTTCCCCATATCAATGTGGCGGTTCATATTCTCGATTTCGACAGTCGCGTCATCAACCAGGATGCCAACGGCCAATGCCAGCCCGCCCAGGGTCATGATGTTGATGGTCTCACCCAGCGCACTGAAGATGATGATCGAGCAGAAAATGGCGAGAGGAATCGAGACGGCGACAATCACTGTGCTTCGCCAGCTTCCCAGGAAAATCAGGATCATCAGGCCTGTGAGGCATGCGGCGATCACTGCTTCTTTGACGACGCCCTGGATCGCGCCCTTCACGAAGATGGACTGATCCCCCAGCAGGCTTACATTCAAAGAGGCAGGCAAAGTCTGCTTTATCTGGGGAAGAAGTTTCTTGATCCCCGCGATGATGTCGAGAGTGGAGTACGAGCCGGATTTTTGCACAGTCACGAGCGTCGACCGTTGCCCATCCACACGAACAATGTTGGTTTGTGGGGGAAAGCCGTCACGCACGTACGCCACGTCACTCACGTAGATGGTCGTGGTGCCGATCGTTTTGATCGGGATGCGGTTCAGTTCGGCGATGGTTTGCGGCGCCCCGTTTGTGATGTCAACGTCATACTCCTTCAATCCAATTTTGGACGTACCCGTGGGCAGGATGAGATTTTGGGCGGAGATGGCACTGACCACATCCAGAGGAGACAATCCCTTCGCCTGAAGAGCGGCGGTGTTCAGGTCTACTTGTACTTGCCTTTGCTTTCCTCCATACGGGTAAGGGACGGCTGCTCCCGGCACTGTAACCAACCTAGTCCGGATGAAATTCAACCCGTAGTCGTTGAGTTGCTGTTCAGAAAGTCCTTTACCGGAGAGCCCGAGCTGCAGGATCGGGACCGTCGACGCGCTGTACGTGATGATCAGGGGCGGTGTCGTTCCTTGGGGCAATTGCTTCAATTGTGTTTGCGAACTGGCTGTGATTTGCGCCAGAGCCTTGTCGATACTCGCGCTGGGCTGAAGAAATACTTTAACTACTGCGATGCCGTTGAGGGATTGCGACTCGATATGACTGATATCGTCGACGACGGTGGTGAGATTCCGCTCGGTGATCGAGATAATCCGGTCGGCCATGTCCTGTGGCGCCAGGCCGTTAAAGGTCCAGATAATGCTGACGACGGGAATATTGATATTCGGAAATATATCCGTTGGAGTGCGAACGATCGCCAGTGACCCGAGAATCAGGATCAAAATAGCCATCACAACGATGGTGTGCGGTTGCTTTAGTGCCAGTCTGACGATCCACATAATTCCATTCCTCAATCTTGCCCGGCGGCAATACCCCGTCCGATAAAACTACAATTTGCCTGGCAATGTTGTTTTCTCCCGTGCGGGTTTGGCCGTTCGGCGCTGGTTGCCGGAATTGGTCCAGAACGTTTGCGGCACCGCGCCAATGGGCCTCAGCTTCGCATCAGCCTGCGCTCGACCAATTCGCTTGGCGCATACTTCTCAACATTGGCATTCGGCGCAGCGCGGCCCTTGCGTGAAACATCCGCGCCTTCGCCGCCGCTATCGAGATGCCCAAAATTTGCGCGGTTTCCTTGACGGAGAGTTCCCCCAGCTGATGAACCTCCACCACTTTTCGAGTGCGAGGCCGCAACCGCTTGACTGCCGCGCCGACTATCTCTCTCCGCTCACCAAGACTGTAATTCTCTTCCGGATTGGGTGTGCGATCCGGGATTTCAAGACGTGGCCGTGACTCTGAGGCAGTGCTCGGCTCATCCATTGGGATTTCCCGTATTCCGCGTTTCTTTCGCAGCTGCCCCAGCGCCGAGTTGATGGCGATGCGCGTCAGCCAGGTGGCAAAACGCGAGCGCTCATCGAAATTCGTGAGGTGCACGAAAGCGCTCATGAAGGAGTCTTGCACCGCGTCTTCCGCATCCTCGCGATTGCGAGTGATCTTGAAGGTCACTCGGAGAATCATTTCCGCGTGACGTTCACAAAGGACGCCGAACGCGGCACCGTGACCGTTCTTGGCCGCGGCTATCAATTTGCCTTCACTCCATCCTTCAAAGTTGCCCGCCGCGCTTGCGTCGTTCTCTTTCGGCCTGCATGCACGCATCGACTCAATGTTCATCGCTTGCTCCTCGTGTCTGCCCTCGACATCAAAGTGGTTGTTGCCTCAATCCTTCTCTTTTCCAATCCACTCCCGGATGTATGCCGGACAATTCTCCAGCTTCACTCCGCTTGTTTCACAACGCGCCAGGAACTTGACTGCTCCGCGGTCTGCCAGCCGTATCTCCCGCAAATCCAGGACGATCGTTGGCGTATCTTTCTGAAGCTCAAAGAGAGCTTCTAGCTCCTCAATGTGCTCGGCCTCGAGGCGACCGCTTAGAACGAAAACCGTGGATGCTTGCCGCGCCGATCTGTCGATCTTCAAGGTCATGGGTTACCTTACCTGGCCTCTATTCCGCTTCCGCAGTGCGCTCTTGCCCGTGCATTGAGCACACACGCACAAAGGTATTGCAACGGCTTGGCCATATGTAATCGATAGAAAATAAAGGAGTAAGTTGTTGAAGCGGTCACGAAAATTCGGGAAGTGCCGAAGTTTCGTCAATCGGGCGACACCTTATTGTGGTTCGGGGATGTACTTATGCTTTCGGATTTTCAATTGCTTTATCTTCGAATCCAGGGTCGATCGCGGGATTCCAAGTTTGGCCGCGGCTCCATTTGGGCCTGCAACTCGTCCACCGCAAACTGCAAGGGCGGCTTCGATAATTTCCTTTTCCTGATTCTGGAGGGTTTCGGTTAGCGGTGCGGACAATTCCGGATGGGAAGGCTGAACCTCCGTCGTCAGCCACGCTTCGTCGATCCATAGAGTATCGCCGCTGCAAAGGATTACCGATCTCTCGATAATATTTTGCAGCTCACGGATGTTGCCGGGCCACAGATATGCCAGGCAAAGCTCCATGGTATTTTTGTCGATCTTGTAAATCTGTTTGCCCGCTTTTTCTGCGTAGCGCTTCACAAAATATTCCACGAGCATGGGAATGTCTTCCTTCCGCTGCCGAAGTGCAGGAACTTCGATCGGAAACACATTCAGCCGGTAAAACAGGTCAGCCCGGAATGTGCCGGCGACGATGGCTGCCCGCAAGTCGCGATTGGTCGCGGCAATCACACGAACATCGGTCGGAAGAACCCGAGTGCCTCCCACTCGTTCGAATTGATGTTCCTGGAGGACACGCAACAGAGCAATCTGTGTCTCCGCAGGCAGTTCACCGACTTCATCCAGAAAAATAGTGCCGGAGTGTGCGAGCTCAAACCGGCCCTGGTGCCGCTGCAGCGCGCCGGTGAACGCTCCCTTTTCGTGGCCAAACAACTCAGAAGCGATCAACGAAGAGGGAATGGAAGCGCAATTCACGCCGATAAACGCGCGGCCGGAGCGCTGCGAACGCTTGTGAATGGCGCGGGCAATCAGTTCCTTGCCGGTACCGGTTTCCCCGGTTATCAGCACCGTAGAGTCTGTGGGAGCAACCTTCAGAATATTGGATAGCACGGTTTGCAGCGCGGGGGATGATCCCACAATCTCCTCGAACATGAATGCCTGATCGATCTGCTCCCGCAGCGCAACGTTTTCGTCATGAAGCTGGTCTTTAAGTTTTTTGATCTCCTCGAACGCTGTCTCTAACTCGGCTCTCGCGCGGCGTTGCTCAGTCACATCCATGGCGGTTCCGACAAATTCCACAATATCGCCAGACTCATTGAGAACGGGATGCCCGATCGTGTGAATGTTCTTGATGGAACCGTCCGGAAGGATAATTCGATAGTCGGACTCGTAGCTGGCTTTCGCAAGCGCCGCCTGCGCAAACTCGCGTTCCGCGCCTGGCCGGTCTTCCGGATGAATTCTGCCAAGAAAGAATTCTGTAGTGGATATGTCTTCCTCGGACGCAGCTCCGAAAATTCGCCGCACTTCCGGAGAGCTGGTCACCCTGCCTGTTGCTGCATCATGCGCCCAACTGAACATATGCACCAATCTCTGGCCTTCCAGCAGATAGGCCTCGCTCCTTCGAAGTTTCTCGTCCGCCTTTTTGCGTTCCACAATTTCATTTTTTAGTTCTTCGTTCGTTTGGGTCAGTTCCGCCGTTCGTTCGGCCACCTTTTCTTCGAGTTCGCTCCGCCTGCGCTTCAACCAGCTCATCAACACGGCAAAAATTACAAACACCAGGTCATAAAGAACTCGTGAAACCGCGGAGATTTCAGCCTCGAACAGATAGCTGCGGATCATGATCGCCAGCAATACCGCAACGATGCCTGGTTTTGTGCCGCCATACCAGAATGTGATCGCGATCGCCGACAAGGCAAACGCAGCAAATGCGTGTGGCAGATGGAAGTACGTGAAGAGCAGCTCCAGCAGCAGCGCGCCCGTCACCGCAGCGATAGCCACTCCGTAAGGGATTGCGCGCGACACATCGGGCTGCGCCATCCATTCTCTAATGCCACGATCAGCCATAGTTCAGCATTTCTTTCGCGTTTGAATATGGGTTCCCTGCAACGGACATCATTGAGCTCGTCGGTGCCTTTACTCTAGCTCGGTTCCCACCCGCGCACAATGTGCATAGCATCCGATGCCGCGCAGAAGTGGACGTTCGATGACTACGGCTACACCAAAGAAGTAATGGTTTTTGTTTCTTGTTGAAAATGGCCCTCTTCCATTTTGTGGATGTTTCTTCTTAAAATTGTAGTAACGGGTAAATTCCTATCAAGTATTTTCCCTAAAAATAAAATATTAATTGTGTTTCATCGCGTGGGCAGACAAAGTTGCCAGTTGCGGTGGCAAAACATCTGTTGAATTCATAGTGCGCATCTTTTTCGGAAGAAATCTTCAGAGCGCAAGTAACTTCCTTTCGCCCTCCGCCATCTAAACTTTCGGATGCAGCGACAGGATTCCTGCTTCAACTCTGGGGTGAGCGGAACTACCGAAGTCCAAAACAAATAGACAGTGTAAGCAGCAAATGGGCATCTTGATCGCGATGCGCGCGGGTTTGGTGTTTTCAAAGATGCTTTAAGTCGCTCGGAATTGTGATCAAAGAGGATTGTTTGTGGGGTTTGTGCGGCGAGTTCGCCCAGGACTCAGCGCCGCTCAAAAAGAGAAGCGACGCAAATAAAAAACGGCGCTTCGGCAGTTCTGGAAGTCCATGCGATTGCTTGATGAGTTCATCGCATGGATTCAAGACCAACCAAGGGAGAAAGCAAGAATGAAGTTCAGATCGATAGCTGCAGTTGTGTTTGGAATGTTTTTCATTTTCATCTCAAACGCTCGGGCCGACGAACGCAACACCCAGGAAGTCGGCGTGCAGGGCACTGGATTCTTCACCAAGGACTCGAGCAGCAACGTATTGAATCAGCACACGACCAATTCCGGCGGGTTCCTCGTAAGTTATCGCTATCATTTTAATCGCTGGTTCGCGGCCGATGTCAGTTATGGCTGGAATCGTGATACTCAAGAGAATATTTCGTCCGCCGGCTCCTTGAGGGTGCAATCGAATGTCCACCAGACCACAGCTGCCGCGGTAGTGAATCTTCCCTGGACCACGGCGCGGTTCAACCCTTACGTTCTGGCGGGCACGGGTGCCTTGGTTTTTGCTCCGACCCAGAGCTCGGGCGCGACGGTGCCGGGAGCGGGAAACCAGGCGAAGGCCACCTTCGTCTACGGTGGCGGCGTTGACTACGACTACACCAAGCACTTGTCGTTCCGTTTGGAGTATCGTGGCCTCGTTTATGGACGCCCCGATTTTGGCGTGAATGCACTGCGCTCTGGCCTGACCACAAACACCGCCCAACCGTCGGCTGGCGTGATCTATCGCTTCTAACTCCAACGAAAACTAATCGTTCTAAACAGCCAGCGCCCGGCAAGAACTGCCGTGGCGCTGGACTTGTTTTGTGGACCTTGCCACACTGGTGGGCGCGGCTCCTCAAAGAGCCTTCTACGATTCGGAAGGATTAATTTCAACGCTTGGCTTGACCAGCCATCGCGGGGCACCTCCGTTCGAATACGCCCGGAGCGACATTGCGATCTCCCGCGTCGCACTCCGCGTCCGTGATTGCACCCTGGTTGTTTAGAAAATCTGCGATTTCCTGGCTCGTTTGCTTGCTGATACCTTTCCAGTCCTGGTCAATGCAGCGTTTCTCGATAGGCGTCAGATGCCAGGAGAGCGGCGGATTGGCCGCGCACGAAACACTGCCAGCCGGAAATTTCACGGCTGATGGAGTGTATCGAACAAGAAGCCAGGTCGTCTGATACCCACTTCCGTTGAGGAGTTTCTGAAGGTCCTCGCCGGCCGTTTTGTCACGGACGAGTTGCCCTTCGGATCGCACGGTGAGCATGGTTTGGATAGGCGAAGTCAGCTGGTAATACCATTTCCTGGGTGCCTCAGCGTCCGCAGTATTACTGTCGGGAAAGGCTTCTAGTTGCAACACCAGAATTCTCTTTTTACCCCCGGTTGGAGAAACGGCAGGCGTCGCAGTCACGTTCTGGCGCCTGGTCGCTTCTTTCAGCCACTCGGAGAGCGTAAACACGCCCGAATTGTCGAAGTATCCGCCGTCTCCCAGATGTACTCCGTTTGCCGGGCCATTGGGGCGTGCTTCGGGTGAAACATAGGGAAACGCCGCCGACATGCGCGCAGCCGTTTCCAGAAAAACGTCATTGCCGGCGTAAAGATGGTGGAAGTTTCGCAGGTAATGATTGTTGCTCGATCCTTGCGAAAGAGTGCTTGGGAAATCGCTGTTGGTAAAGACGATCGGGTCGCCGGTCCTGGCATCGGTCGAGTTCAGCAGGATCACGGGCCATTCCGGGTGGAGCACGCCTAAGCGGCGTTCTGTGCGCTCGAAATGAGCACTCTTCAGCAGTGAACGCTCGAGCGCCCAACCGCGGTCCGCCAAGCTCCATCGTGTCGCGGGGCCGGGAAAGAAAATCCGCCTCATGTCCGGGTGCGTCAGCCCCCAGGCAACCGCCGCCAGGCTCGAATCCTGGGCCCATTTTGCCGGCTTTACATTGTTCTCGGGTCCCTCAAGACAACGCAGATAAAACATTGTGCCGACCGAGCCGCCGGAAACTCCACTGATTGCCAGAACACTTTTTTGAAAGGCCCCGCCCGGAAGTTCGGCTCTCAAGCCGCAGAGCACTTTGCTTGTCCACGCCGCGGATTGGATGCCACCGCCTGCCGCCGCCACGACAATTGCCGCATCAGGTGCGCGTTCGAAGGCTTCCTCGGGCCGCAAGAGATTGGCGGACATGTTATTCCGCTCGACAGTTGAAAACACGTGGTCCGAGTTGCCGACTGATGCGATCAGGGCGAGCGCAATGCTCAGCGTCGCCAGGGCAGGGAATCGAAAATGATCGACAAAAAAGGTTAGTCCTGCCAGCAGGCAGTTCCAGAAGATTAAGAGGAGCAACAGATAATTCAGTACAGTATTCGGTGCCCCCCCACTTCCCCATTGCTGAAGGTCTTTCAGTTCTCTAAACGTCCCGAGTCCGGATAGCCAGTACGCGAACAGAAAAAGACTCATCACCATTCCTGCAAACCGGTGGCCGGAGTGCAGCGAGGGGGGATGCCCAGCGGCTGGCGCGGTTCCATAACCCGGTCCGAGAAGAGAAGCGAAGAAACTGCTGACGGGACCATTGTGAGCGACATAGCTGCCGCGTGCAGCTTCGGAACATTTACCGCGCTTAAATGCGCGGATCCATGCGCTGCCAAGGAGTCTTCGGATAATAAGAAACGCGGGAAATGCAAATACTTCGAGCGCATCGTCGTCTTCAGGTTTTGCGAAACGCAGCGCGGCCAAAAAGCAAACCATCACGGCCAGAAAGCCCACGAGCAATCCGATCACCGAAAACAAAAGGAATCGCCCGGGCAGATTGCCTTCCACGCGTCCAGCCGTAGTCATGAATTGGCCGATGGAAAGCAGAAATCGCACATAGCAAACTCCGCCGTATAGATAAAGCAACGCCACGCTCACCGTGGTTACCCGATCTTGGGGCGCCGCGAGGTTTCCCCATCCATCCGCCCGCTCTTCTCCGTACAGGAGCATCAGGAAGCAACAGCTGATTGCTGCGCTGACATACAGAAACGCCAGATAGGAAGCCGCACCAACCTGGATCAACTCCAGATCTGCGATGCCATGAAACATCGCCGATTGAAATGCCCACGGCAATCCGAATCCAAGCACAGTCAGAAACGTCAGCGGAACGCGCATCATATACAAGAGCAGAAATCGCCTGCGCCAGGATTGCATGAGGACCTCCCGGTAACGGAGAAGGTAAATACCGCCGATGATAACAACGTCGGGTGTTCGACACAAATCTGAGTCGAACCTATCAAACCGTCCAATTCAAAGGCTGGCTATTCTGAACGAGGCGGCCCGATCGCGCTCTGAAGTTTCTGGAACTCTTGCATCTCGTGCTGCGCCTGTGCAGCCTTCCCTTGCTTGCGATACAAACCGGCAAGTCCGAAATGCGCCTGCGCGGCCAACGAAGTGTTTTTTTCAAGTTCAATTGCTTTCAGCCAAGCTTTCTCGGCTGTGGCAACGTCCCCAACCAACGATGCAGCTTTGCCCAGAGAGTAGAGGGTCTCCGGCATATCGGGCTTCAGTTCATTTGATCTCTTCAATTCATGCAGTGCCTCGTGTGCTCTCCCCTGTTGCAGCATCGCGGCGCCCAACCGGTAAGCGGCTTCGGCGTTCCCAGGCCGCAGTTTGCATTCCGCGCGAAACTCAGCCTCTGCCTTTGGCCATTGTGCGGAGTTTGCGTAGACCTGGCCGAGTTCCAAATGCAGTCCGGGTAGATCGGGTCGCAGTCTCAACGCCTCCAAATATTCCTTCTCGGCTTGCGGCATCTGGCGAAGGACGAAATAATTTTCAGCAAGCGCCTGATGTGCCCGTGCAGAATCCGGATGAGTGGCCAGCAAGGTGTCAATCGCGTCCTTGGAGAGCAGGCCGCTCGCGTGGCCGAGGTAGTACAACAAATCCGGATCGCCCGGACGCTGGGCGAGCGCTGCGGTGAAGCTGGAAACCGCTTCGGTCAGTTGATTGGTCTCAATCTGAGCGATTCCGAGCGCGTCCAGGGCGCCGACTCGTTGCAAATGCGGAATCGCTTCCGCCGAGTATCCCTGCGCCAGAAGCGCATAACCGATCAGTTGGTGAGCGACGGGCAGGTCCGGGCTGAGCTCGAGCGCGCGTTTCAGAGGGACAATCGCTGCCCCGTATTCACGTTTTTCCATGTAGGCGCTGCCTAGATTCACGAACGCATCCGCCATGTTGGGGTCGCTCTCCGTGGCTTTGCGAAACTCAGCGATTTCCGTCTCGACCTGATGCTGCTTGCGCGCCTCAAGGCCCGCCTGCAGATGCTGCATGGCATCGGATGTTCCGGCTTGCCCGGCAAGCCACACAAATAAGAAAAGATGAATCATGAGCGCTCCGGTTCCCGGGCGGAAAGGAATTGATCTATGCGAACGTCATTGAGAATCTGCTTTGTGCCGGAAGGCCAGAGAACCTCGACCGTGGCCTTTTCAGCCAAGCCCAGCCCGAAATGCAGGCGCTTGTCGTTGGCGCACAGGTAGCTACCGGTCGAAGTCGCGACGCGGGTTTGGCCATTCACACTGACGCGTGCGCCGTAGCCGTCGCGATTACTGCGCGTCCCCTGCAGCGAAATGGAAAGCCAGTGATTATTCCCGCCGCCACGGTTGAGAAGAAGAACCGGCGGTCCGCCGAGACACGAAATTACAGCATCCATGCAACCGTCGTTATTGATATCGCCGAACGCCACCCCGCGTGCCGCAAGCGGCTTGGTGAGGCCGGAATCCGCGCGTTCGAAACGCCCCTTGTGGTTCAGCGCGACGAGCGGAAGTTCCTTGTAGCGCAGGGAAGCATCAATGTCCTGCACATTGTCGAGCACGTGGCCCTGTGCCACGAACAGATCCTTCCACCCGTCATTGTCAAAATCTTCCAGGCCCACGCCCCAGCCGGAACTCATCGATGTCAGGGCGCCAAGCCCGGCTTCGAGGCTGGCGTAGTTGAAGTTTCCCCCGCCTTCGTTGTGATACAAGCTGTAAATCTCGCGCGGTAACACCGTAACGAGAACGTCCGGGCGTCCATCGTTGTCGTAATCCTGGAAAACGGTCCCCATGCCCGACATTCCTTTGCCGTCCGCAGTGAAAGCCACACCGGACTCCAGCGCACATTCCGTAAAAGTCCCGTCGCCATTGTTGTGGAAGAGATACTGCTGCATGCCGTCGTTCGAAACAAAAATATCCGAAAAGCCGTCGCCGTCGTAGTCTGCGAATGCCACGCCCAGCGCGCGCCCTTTCTTGGAAGCCAGGCCGGAACGTTCAGTCACATCTTCAAACGTGCCATCGCCACGATTGTGATACAGCAGGCAGGTTGTCGCAGGGAAAGCGTTCGGCGGGCAATAGGTATGCCAGTCGCCGCCGCAAATCTTGTTGTGATCGGCGTCCCAATCCATGTAGCGAGTCACGAAGAGGTCAAGTTTTCCGTCGTTGTCGTAATCGAAAAAACCCGCGGACACAGACCAGCCTCCACCCGCCACCCCGGCCTTAGCGGTTACATCCGTAAACGTTCCATCTCCGTTGTTGTGATAGAGAATGTTTTTGCCGTAGCTGGTCACATACAAATCCGCATTCCCGTCGTTGTCGTAGTCACCGACTGCCACTCCCATGCCGTAATTCCCACTCCCTGCGTTAGCCAACCCCGCCGCCTGGGTAACGTCCACAAAGCTCCCGTCGCGATTCTGGCGATACAGGCGATTCCAATAGCGGGGATTGCTCCGTTCAAAATTTTCTGGAACGTGCAAGCCTTCCGTGATCCGCCCCCCGTTGACGAGGAAAATATCCAGCAGTCCGTCATTGTTGTAATCGAACAGCGCAACGCCGCCCGGCATTGTCTCAATCAGGAATTTGCGGGACGTAGGAGAATTCTGCAGCAGAAAATCGATTCCCCGCAGAGGTTTCACTTCAAAGATAGGCACGGCAGCAGCCATCGCCGCGTAATTCAGAAAATCACGGCGCGTAAGTCGGCGAGGCATCTCTTCGCGTGTCTCCTTGGCCTTGTACTGCCGCAGTACGGCACTGGGATCTTTATTTAGGATGCGGGAATAGGCTAACACGAAGCCGGGGTGAGGGGAGTCCTGCGGTGAGCGAGAGAATCAATCAAGGCTAATCACAGATAAAAGGGTGTCGCCCGGGAGGAATGCTTCCTCAGTATTCCTCCCGGGCGTTCCCGGAGTGGTTAAAAGATGAACTTCAATCCGAACTGGATGAGCCGTGGGTTGGTGCCAGGGTAAATGCTGCTCACCTGTCCGAAGGTTGAAGAGCCGACGCTCGTGTTCGGTGGAGCGAATTGCGTCCGGTTGAAGAGGTTGAAGAACTCGCTCCGGAACTCCAGTCCCAACTTGTTGTCGGGGCCAAACTGGGTGCGCTTGAACAACGCGAAGTCCCAGTTATTCACGCCAGCACCGCGCAGCCTGGGATCGGTTCGCGATTCGTTGCCGAATACGAAGTCCGGCGGCGAAACGAAACAAGCAGTGTTGAACCACTCGGTTAGTTGTGGAACGCCGGATGGCCTGGACGTGTTACAACCGGGAACTCTGTTCGGCCGCGAACCACCGCCGAACGAGGTCGTGTAATTGGCGTTGCCGTTGGTGAAGACCAACGGGAAGCCCTTCTGGAATGTGGTTACGCCGTCGATACCCCATCCGCCGACCAGCTTGTCCACCACGCCCGTGGCATCGGACATGAACATCTTTCCGTGGCCGATGGGCAGGTCGAGAACGTAGCTGATGACGAGGCGCTGCGGCACGTCCTGCGAGGACAGCGAACGCTCGCCGCGCAGGTTGTTGAAGTCCTGGATGCTGCCGGTGGCGGCTTCCAGCCAGTTTGTAAGAGTGTCTGCATTGGTGAGCAGTTTGGAATTGGTGTAAGCAACCAACAGCGATCCGGCGCTGGCAAATCGGCGCTCGACCGTGAGTTGCAGCGAGTGATAGGTGCTGTCGTAGTTGCCCTGACCGGCGAGTTTCAGGCCAGTGAACTGCGGGAAGGGACGGCTCAGCTGTCCCACGGTCGTGGTTGGTCCGGACAATGCGTATGCGGTTTTCGTCGTCGGATCGTAGAACGGATTGGGGACCGACTGCAGCAAGGTTACCCCCGTTGCGTCGCAACGCTTGCCCGTGGCCGCGACCTGCGCAGCGCACTGCGTCGCCGCAGAAGCCAGGAAGTTGTCCCCAATCTGGTCAATCTGAGAGTCGTAGAGCGCCAGATGGGTGCCCTTGGAACCGACATACGCGGCGGACACGAAGAAATTATGTGGCAGATTCCGCTGAATGTTCAGGTTCCACTGTTGGACGTAGCCGGCCGGGTGATCGAAGCGGTCGGCGATGGTGAAGTTCTGTACCACCTGCGTAGCGTATTGGCTCGTGCCAAGCGCACCGAGTGTACGTCCCACAGGAGGCACGACCTCCGGCAAGAACGGGGTATTGATGGTGTTCGACGGATGTATGCTATCGATGGTTCCAGTATACGAGGTCGTGGCATCGTTCACGAAGTCGTTGTTCGGGTTCAAGCCGAACGAGACATAGTTGGGAATCCAGAAGATTCCATAACCGCCGCGAATGACGGTCTTCGAATCCCAGCTGTAGGCAAAGCCCAGGCGCGGGGCAACGTTATCCTTGGGCAGCGGAATGTTGGTGCGCTGGCTCGTACTGACCAGGGAAACATCCCCCTTCAATCCGGGCAAGCCCAGGACATTCGTCAGCCCTGCAGTAACGCCAGGATTGGCAAGCCAACTCACCGCGTTCGGGTTGAAGGAGGATTGCCGGTTAAAGCGCTCGGACCACGGTCCCTGTAATTCGTAACGGAGACCTAGGTTTAGCGTCAGCTTGTTGGTCAACCGGAAGGTATCATCGACATAGAAGCCCCGGTAGATCTGCTGACCGGCAACCAGCGCTGGAACGACGGCCTGGCCGAAGAAGTGGTTCTCGACGCTGCTGGGGTTGTCCGCATAACCGAGTAGGAAATCAGCATATCCATTGCCAGTGAAGCAAGGAAGGCCCGAGCCGCAGAAGGCAAACGCACCGCTGGCCACGTTGGTCTGCGCGTAGTTGTCACGCCCAATTTCCAGTTGGAAACCGAGTTTCACGGTGTGTTTGCCGCGAACGAGCGTGATATTGGGGCTCAAATTCCACTGTGTATTGCGGTCGGTGATGAAGCTCTGGCCTTGCGAGCACATGACGTTGTCTGCGAAGTCAAACACGCACGGAGTAGGAGGCGTCCGGGCGCCCGATGGAATAGCCGCGTTGTACTGCGCCGGCCAGCCGATCGTCGTCAGGTCGAAGCCGGAGTTCTTGGGTGCGCGATTATAGGCAAAGCGGCTGAGGCTGGTGGTTATGCCGACGATGGTGTTTGGCGTCACCGTCCAGTTGTAGCCGAGGGCTGGGGCGGTGCTGTCATACTTTTCCGCGCAACGGTCCTGGCAAAGTCCAGTGCCGAGGGGATCCTGCGGCAAATCCAGCACGTTCCAGTAGGTGTACCGGAAAAAGATGTGCTGATTGTTTGTAAGGGCATGATCGAGCCGGCCGACCACCTGGTTTTGGTTGCCACCAGTGCCGTAGGATTTGGCGTAATTGTTCTTGCAACCGATTACCGGATCAGTACCGCCGCAAGGTAGGTTCGCACCTGGCCAAAGCTTTTCCAAAGCCAGCGAGGTGGAATTCTGGCGGCCAATGGGGATCTTATTTCCCGGAAATGGCGTCGCAGGCCCGGTATAGTTCGGGCAGGCGACGGCAGTCGTAACCGTTCCGCCGCAAGGATCCAGGATCGGCGCGATGCCAGCCGCGGAGAAATCTCCTCCTAATTCGGCTGGGGTGGGAACCGTTGTCAAGACCGGCGAAGCACCCTGGCGAAGGCGGAAACCTTCCCAACTGAAAAACCAAAACGTTTTGTCCTTGCCGTCATAAACGTGTGGGATGATCAGTGGTCCACCCGCGTTGGCGCCGAACTGATTTTGCGTGAAAGCCGGCGCTTTGTTCGGTTTGCCCTGCTTGATTTCGTTGGCCTTGTTGAACGGATCGTTTGCATTCAGAACCCGATTTCGCAGGTACTCATACGCTTCGCCGTGCAAGCCGTTGCTTCCCGACTTCGTGCTCAGATTGATGACGCCGCCGGAGAATTTGCCCCAGTCCGCGCCGAGGTTGCTGGTCTGCACCTTGAATTCCTGAATCGAGTCCTGGGTCGGAATCACCACGGGAAGGTTGATGTAGCCGATATTGAGCGGCTGCCCATCCAGGTATTCCGCGCTTTCATTGCCGAACGAGCCGTTCACCTGAAAGTTGCCCCAGCCGAAAGGATTGACTCCCACAGGCGTGCCGCCCGCGCTGCCCTGCGGGACCACGGAAGGGGCCAG